>Ga0310691_10001942_pt1 | contig 29534 bp, 23 predicted proteins | sample 176DNAGHGlowgp2_FD_203887 | JGI IMG/M metagenome (GOLD analysis project Ga0310691, IMG submission 203887) | Sheep rumen microbial communities from Palmerston North, Manawatu-Wanganui, New Zealand - 1766 DNA GHGlow gp2 (v2) (version 2) | ecosystem: Host-associated > Mammals > Digestive system >... | reverse complement strand
ATCTCGAAATATAAGACGGTTCAGAACGCGATGGATACCTGGCGCGACTATATGGTGAGCATGGGCTTCGGCTACCCGTTGGGCATCGACTTGCCCGGCGAGAAGCGAGGCATGATTCCCAACTCACAGTTCTACGACAAGCGCTATAAGGGTTCCTGGAACGGACTGACGGTCATTTCCATCGCCATCGGACAGGGTGAGGTCAATGCCACGCCGCTGCAGATTGCCAACCTCGGTGCCACCATCGCCAACAGGGGTTACTACTATGTGCCCCATGTGGTGAAGAAGGTGCAGGGCGAACCTCTCGACACAGCTTTCACGCGCAAACATTATACAAAAGCTACGCGCGAGGCTTACGACTATGTGGTGCAGGGCATGCGTTCTTCGGCCCTCGGCGGCACCTGTCACGAGCTGGCGAAGTATGACTTCATGGCGTGCGGTAAGACAGGTACGGCACAGAACAAAGGTCACGACCACTCGGTGTTCATGGGCTTCGCCCCGATGGACGAGCCGAAGATTGCCGTGGCCGTCTATGTGGAGAATGGCGGCTGGGGTGCCACCTATGGTGTGCCTATTGGCGGACTGATCATGGAACAGTATCTCAAGGGGAAGCTTTCCGAGGCTTCCGAGGCCAAGGCACAAGCAATACAGGAAAAGAGAATCGCATATGGTACGACAGACAGATAAACAGCAGAAGGGCGTGATCCGTTCACTCGACTGGTGGACCATTTTGATCTACATCGCCCTGCTCACCTTCGGGTGGGTCAGCGTTTGCGGAGCCAGCTATTCGTATGGCGATACCGACATCTTCAGCCTCGACACCCGCTCGGGCATGCAGATTGTGTGGATTGGTACGTCGATCATCCTGGGCTTCATCCTGCTGATGCTCGACGACAGCTATTACGAGACATTCGCCTTCATCATTTTCGGCGTGATGCTCGTGCTCCTCTTTGCCACCATTTTCAATCCGCATTCCATCAAGGGGTCACGGTCGTGGCTGGTGCTTGGACCCCTGCGACTGCAGCCGGCAGAATTCGCCAAGTTCGCTACGGCGCTTGCCTTGGCGAAGCTCATGAGCATCTATGGCTACGACATCCACAAGTGGAAGCATTTCGCAACAGCATTGGCGATCATTATCGTGCCCATGCTCTTCATCGTTCTACAGAAGGAGACGGGTTCGGCGCTGGTCTATACGGCCTTCTTCCTGATGCTCTACCGTGAGGGCATGCCGGGCAGTATCCTCTTTACCGGCGTGGCGATGGTGATCTATTTCGTGGTGGGCATCCGCTTTGCCGACGTTCACATGTGGTACACGCCCACCTCGCTGGGACGGTTCGTCGTGCTGCTGCTGATACAGATCTTTTCTTGCGCCCTCATTTGGGTCTATTGCGCGGATCGTGAGAAGGCCTTACGCCTGTTGGCCGCGAGCCTCGGCATCACCATCCTGGCGGTGCTCTTCTCGCTTTTTGTCATCCCCTTCGACATGACTTATGTGGAACTGGCGCTCTGTGTGCTGCTGATGGGCTATCTGGTGTGGGAATGGTTAGGGTCGCGCATTCGCAACTACCTGTGGATTGCGCTCTTTGCCCTGGGTTCGATGTTGTTCTTCAATGCCGCCGATTACGTGCTCAACCATGTGATGGAGCCCCATCAGCGGGTGCGTATCAACGTGCTGTTGGGACTGGAGGAAGACCTGAAAGGTGCCGGCTATAACGTCCATCAGAGTGAGATCGCCATCGGTTCTGGCGGATTGGAAGGAAAGGGATTCCTCAACGGAACCCAGACGAAGCTGAAGTTTGTGCCTGAGCAGGATACCGACTTTATCTTCTGTACCGTCGGCGAGGAAGAGGGCTTCTTGGGCTCGGCCTGTGTGCTGCTCCTGTTCCTGGCGCTGATCCTACGGCTCATCCATCTGGCGGAGCGACAGCATCATGCTTTCGGGCGCATCTATGGCTATTGTGTGTTGAGCATCTTCCTCTTCCATGTGTTTATCAATGTAGGTATGGTGCTTGGTCTGACACCGGTCATCGGCATCCCCCTGCCGTTCTTCAGCTATGGCGGCTCGTCTCTGTGGGGATTCACGCTCCTGTTGTTTATCTTCCTGCGCATCGACGCCGGAAGGAATCTCATTCGTCGCTGATTCTTCCCGTCTCTTTTTGCTTGAGACAAATGCCTACGTCGGCGATGCCCGGCATAATCTCGCGTTTCATGTTATGTGATATACAAAGGTGGATGGAGTCGCCTTTGTTCAGTCTCATGTCGCGGACATGGAACTGGTACTGGAAGTAGCTGATGCCGTCGCCCTCGATGACACCGTTCTGATTGATGAGCCGACAGTCGAGCCTGTCATAGTAGCTATTCCCCTCGGGGATGACCGTCTGGCTGACAATCAGCGTGATTTTCTGAAACGGGTAGTTCTTGTCCGTGCGCAGTTCTGCCAGCATCTCATAGTTTCCACTCTCCCTGACGGGCGGGATGTTGAAGTGCAGGGTGTCGCTCTTGTCCCATCCCGGCGAGGAGACATGCCTGTAGTGATGATAGGCCACCTCCGACTGACAGGCTCCTAACGTGAGCAGAAGTGTCAGCAGGCAGGCGATGGCCAGCCTACTGTTCCTCATGGTTGCTGTGATTCTCCTGACTCTTGGCACCGGCCTCCTGTCTCCGGTCGCCTTCTCTCCTTTTGTTCTTCTTCTTTCTCTTCTTCGCCTTGTCGAAGCGGTTGATGTCGCCGCCAGTGAGGTCAACACTCTGTCTGGTCTCCACCGGTTTGTTGCTGTCTTTCTGGAGGGTCAGCGGCTTCTCGCCCCGGCGGTTCATTTCGATGACTTCCCAGGCTTGGGCGGCGCTGATGGTCTCCAGGTTGGCGGCAATGTTCTTGTCGGTGCTGTAGGTGATGAGTCCGGCCAGGATATCCGACTTGAAGAGGTGGTAATCGGCATCCTGCGTCTGTAGCACGATATCCCTGCCAGGCATCTTCTTGCCGGCTTCGATATAGTCGTCAACCTCGTAGTTCAGGCAGCACTTCAGCTTGGCGCACATGCCGGCCAGCTTTTGGGGGTTGAGCGAGATGTCCTGGTGTCGGGCGGCATTGGTACTGACCGAGTTGAAGTTCTTCATCCAAGTGGCGCAGCACAGCTCTCTTCCGCAGGGACCCGTGCCACCGATGCGGCCGGCCTCCTGACGGGCGCCGATCTGCTTCATCTCGATGCGCACATGGAAGGCGGCAGCCAGGTCCTTGATCAGCTGGCGGAAGTCTACGCGACCGTCGGCGATATAGTAGAAGATGGCTTTGTTGCCGTCACCCTGATACTCCACGTCACCGATCTTCATGTCGAGTCCCAGCCCCTTGGCTATCTGGCGACTCTCAATCATCGTTTTGTGCTCACGGGCCTTGGCCTCGCGGAACTTGTCCATGTCGGCAGGTCTGGCCAGACGGTAGATGCGCTTGATATCGTCTTCCGACTTCAAGTTGGCTTTCTTCAGCTGCAGCTTCACGAGTCGGCCGGTAAGCGTGACGATGCCGATATCGTGTCCCGGACTGGCCTCGACGGCCACCACATCGCCCTTCTTCAGTTCCAGTTTGTTCACGTTGTGGTAGTAGCCCTTGCGGGTATGCTTGAACTGTACCTCCACGAGGTCGGTGGTATCTATGTTGCCTGGGACATCTGCCAGCCAGTCGTAGGTGTTGAGCTGTCTGTCCTGTCGGCCTACAGCCTGATGGCACAGCCCTCGGTCGCAGCCCACTCTCACAGGTAGTTCTTTTATTTTCTCCATATATTTACACTTTATTCTTATTAACTACAACTTTGTTGTCGTTTTTGTTTTTTTATTTTTGAAGCAATAGCACGATCATTTGCAGGGCCAGGTCGAAGAACACGATCTTCGCGTTGGCGTTCTGTCCGATGTCGCGGATGGCCAGGTTGGCCAGGTCGCTGATGGGAATGACGTTGCCCTCGTTCACGAAGCGCGCGAAGTTAGTGGCGAAGCCTTCCTCCTCTTCCGTCATATAGTTCAGATCCTCCTGCTTGAAGTTGTACATAAAGTTCTCGCGCGTCATCTTGAGGAAGTAGGTGAGCCAGCGCTTCTGTTTCTCTCGACCCATGGCGGCCATCTGCTCGCTCCACTTGCGCAGGTCTTTGATCTTCCGCTGGTAGGCCAATCGCATCAGGATCTTGTACATGTCGAGGAAGAGTCCTTGCTCCGAGTCGGCCTGCAGCTCTTCGATGGCGGCGAGCCAGTTGCCGTTGGCAATCCTGCTGATGCGCAGGGCCGCGTCGTCGCTGATGCCGCGCCGCTCGATGAGTGCCCGACGGATAGACTCGTTGTCAGTCTTCCGGATGTCGATGCGCTGCACGCGGCTGCGGATGGTCTCCAACAGCTTCTCGGGCTCCTCGCTCACCATGATGAACACGGTCTGCTGCGGGGGCTCCTCGATGAGCTTCAACAGTTTGTTGGCGCATTCGATGTTCATGCGTTCGGGCAGCCAGATGATGCTCACCTTATAACCGCCCTGACTCGACTTGAGGGAGAGTTTTCTCACCAGGTCGTCGCTCTCGCCGGCGGTGATGATGGCCTGCTGGTTCTCGCCGCCCATCGCTTGCATCCATTCCTCCATGGTGAAGTAGGGACTCATCATCACCAGCTCGTGCCACTCCTTGGCGAAGTCGTCGCTCACGGGCTTGTAGTCGCTCTTCATCGATGGCAGCTTGATGGTGGGGTAGGTGAAGTGCAGGTCGGGGTGCTCCAACTTCTGCAGCATCGGGCTTTCTTGTGGAGTATCTTCACTCTTCAGCCCACGCTCCTCGCTCCTCGAAAGCAGATAGCACCCGAAGGCGATGGCCAACGCCAGTTTGCCGCTGCCCACGGGCCCGCAGAGCATCATCGCGTGTGGCAGACGATTTTCCCTGACCATCTGTATCAGCCGCTCCTTGGCTTCCTCCTGTCCTATTACCTCACTCCAATTCATATATTTAAAGCAGTCGCTTGGCTACTTCTGCCACGCTGTCGACGGCCGAGACCGTGTAGAAGTGAATATTCTGCACCCCGTGCTCATAGAGCTCGCGGCATTGCTGCGTGGTCCATTCGATGCCCAGCTGGCGGGCGTCCTCGTCGGTCTTGCATTTTACCACCTCGCGGGCCAGCGGCTCGGGGATGTCGCAATGGAACGTCTTCGGCACCACCGTCAACTGCGAGAGTTTCGCCATCGGCTTGATGCCGGGGATGATGGGAATCGTGATGCCCATCGCCCGAGCCTTCTCTACGAAGTCGAAGTATTTCTGGTTGTCGAAGAACAGCTGGGTCACCGCATACTGCGCCCCCAGATCCTGCTTCTCCTTCAGATATTGCATGTCCATCTCCAGGTTCGGGGCCTCCTCGTGCTTCTCGGGGTAGCATGCCACGCCGTAGTCGAACGCCCTGCCGGGGTTCTTGATGGGTGTGCCGTCGGCGAAGAATCCTTCGTTGAAGCGTTTCACCTGGCGCATCAACTCCGTTGTGTGGGCATGACCGCCGGGGGTCGGCACGAAGCGGCTGTCCTCCTTCGCTTTGTCGCCACGCAGCAACAGCAGGTCGTGGATGCCGAGGAACTGCAGGTCGAGCAGTTCATACTCGATGTCGTCCACCGTCGCACCGCTACAGATTACGTGGGGCTGCACGGGGATGTTATACCGCTGCTGGATGGCTGCGGCAATGGCCACGGTGCCTGGACGACGGCGGATGCGCTGGCGCTCAAACTGTCCGCTGGGCAGTTCCCTGTACACGAACTCCGAGTGGTGGGTGGTGATGTTGATATAGGCGGGGTCGAACTCCCGCAGCTTGTCGATGTCGGCAAACAGCTTGTCAGTACCCGTTCCTTTCAGTGGCGGCAGCACCTCAAATGAGAACCGTTTCGCCGTCGTATCTTGATGAATCAATTCCGTTACGCTCATAATTGGCCACAAAGGTACTAATAAACGAGCAGATAACCAAATATTAATTAAGTTTTCTCGAGACTTTCCAGGAAACGTTTACAGGTTACAGTTGTAACCATGTAACCTTTTCGACTTGACAAAGCATGGATATTGTAAATAAAATTCAGAATACAACAATTTTTCTTACGTCGTTTTGTATCTATTTGATATACAATACTTTATGACGTCTCGGATTTTAGGCTAAGTAAACTCGGACTTTAGATAGGGTAAACTCCGACTTTACCCTAAGTAAACTCCCACTTTAGGCTATCTAAACTCCGAGTTTTCTCTATGCGTATTAAATATGTAAAGTAATTTGATTGTCTGCTTGATGAAAAGGGGGATATGGTTACAGCTGTAGTCGTAACCATTCCTGTGAAAACTGTTCCAAATAAATAGAAGGGTTTTTTGTTTTTCTGCTCACTTATTTGTATCTTTGCACGCGATATGTTGAATGTGAAGCAATTTCTGAAGGACTGGACGTTGCCGGTGGCGATAGCCACGGGAACGGTGGTGTATCTGCTGTTTTACTGGGTGCCGCAGCTCGATGCAGCGGGCGATGCGTTGGGCAAGGTGGTCGACACGGTATTCCCGATGATGGTGTTCTGTACGCTGTTCTCCACGTTCTGTCGCATCGACTTCCACCAGATGCGCCCCCATCGCTGGCATGTTGGGGTGATGGCGGCCCAACTGTTGCTGGTGGCGCTCAACGTGTGGATCATCTTCGCGGTAGAGGCCAATCTCTGGCAGAAGGTCCTGTGGGAGAGTGTCCTCACCTGTATCATCGGTCCTGCGGCGACGGCAGCCCCTGTGGTGACGGCGAAGATCGGGGGCAACATCAATACAATGACGGCCTTTGTGGTGATCTCCTCGTTCGCCTCGGCGCTGATGATTCCAGCCGTGTTCCCGCTGCTGGAGCGCGGGTCGCAACTCGATTTCTGGAGCGCCTTCCTCATCATCCTCGAGAAGCTGGCCTACGTGCTCATCCTGCCGCTGGCGCTGGGGTGGTTTATGCAACACTACGTAAAGCGCGTTTGTGCCTGGATCGTGTCGATCCCCGACCTGTCGTTCTACCTCTGGGCCGTGCAACTGAGTATCACCTCAGGCGTGACCGTCCGCAACATCGTGCATTGCGAGGCCGGTCTCCCCTTGTTGCTGATGATTGCCGTGCTGAGTCTGATGCTTTGTTTCGTGCTCTTCCTCACGGGCCGTTTCATCGGGCGTCATCTAGGCGACGAGATCGACGGTGGTCAGGCCCTCTTTCAGAAGAATACGGCCCTCTCCATCTGGGTGGCCTATACCTATCTGAACCCCGTGGCCTCCGTTGGTGCAGGCTGCTACGTGCTCTGGCAGAACATCGTCAACTCCATTGAACTTTGGGAATTCAGAAGAAATCCCAATAGACATTAAAATTTTTAGAATATAATTAAACCTTTTGCAACTTGTTGCGTCTAAAGGTCAGTTATCTAACTTAATTAATCACTTTTAAATTACACAGACAATGAAAAAATTAATGATGATGGTTGCCATGCTGGCAGTTTCGTTCGCTATGCAGGCACAGACAAAGTTTCACGATGTTGAGCTCAACGAGGCCAAGGGTGCCGTGAAGTGTATCAAGAGCAACCGGATGGGTCAGGACATTGTGATCACATTCTCTGAGGACGGCAAGATGTCGCAGCAGGGCATGAAGGATGCCAAGTATGATGCCGACGGCTATCTGCAGTCTGCCAAGATGGAGATGATGGGCAACGAGATCGAGGTCAGCTACAAGTGGGAGAACGGTCGCGTGGTGAGCCAGAAGATGAACGTCATGGGCAACGATATGGAGGTGAAGCGTTCTTATAACGAGGACGGCACGCTGAAGGCCGACATCATGGATATGGGTGGCAATAAGATGGAATCACCCTACACGAACTACAAGTTCGACGCCAAGGGCAACTGGATCAGCCGTACTGGCGAGATGATGGGCCAGACCATGGAGCAGACCCGCACCATCGAGTATTATGAATAAAATTTATTGCCACGAAATACACGTATTATTTAATTAGTGGATAATAAATAAACCAGCGGAGCCGTGCGGTCCCGCTGGTTTCATTTTGTTCCTTCGTAGTTAGGACTATTTCTTCACCTTATATATTTTAAAGGTCTTGGCGGGAAGCTCGTCGGTGATCGAGGAGGCCTTCTTGCCAGGGGTGACGGCGATGGCGCCCTGAACGGGGATGATCTTCTCAGGCTCGTCGAGGGTGTTCTCACCGTTCATATTGTCACTATGAAGGGTGATGGTCTGGGCCGTGGTGGCACTCTTGAGGCCCTGAAGGTTCAGCGTGACGGGCTGCGTCTGGTCGGAGGTGTTGACGACCTTTACGATGACCTCGCCCGTGGTGCTGTCATAGACCGAGGAGGCGAAGAGACCGTCTTGTCCGGGCTGTCCGGCTACGGGCTGCTTCTGCATGGTGAGCGAGAGCACGTTGGTACCCTTGTTCATGGCGTAGAGCTGCTGCACGTAGTAGCTGACGGATTTAAACGAGTGTAGGTTGTCGAACCAGATGGCATCGGGGCGCCACTGCCAGCCCTCGACGTGGGCGAAGAGTGGGGCATAGGTGGCCATGTGGACGATGTCGGCATTGCGCTCGATGCCCGTCATGTGGGCGGCTTCGTAGAGCGAGGTCTCGAAGTGGTTCCATTTCTTACCCTTGCCGTGGCAGGCATATTCGCCTGCAAACACGCGGGGGCCCTTGCGGTCGTAGCTGTCGTAGCGCAGGCCGTGGCTGAGGAACCACTCCTCGTTGCGGTAGTAGTGCTCGTCGTAGAGGTCTACCTTCAGCTGCTTCATGCGGGGCTGCAGCAGGTCGAAGTCCCAGCCCTCGGAGTTGGGGCCTGTAGTGCCGATGAGCTTGAGGTTGGGATATTTGGCGCGTATGGCGTCGGAGAACTTCTTCAGGCGCTCGGTGAACACAGGGCCGAAGCCGCCGTGCTGCTCGTCGTAGTCCCACTGCTCGTTACCCACGCCGAGGTACTTCAGGTTGAAGGGCTCGGGATGGCCCATATCGGCGCGCACCTTGCCCCACTTGCTGTCGACGGGGCCGTTGGCGAACTCCACGAGGTCGAGGGCATCCTGAATGTAGCTGTCGAGATCGTCGAGGGCCACGTGCACACCGGGCTTCGTTGGGTCGGGGTTCTGGAACTGGCAGGAGAGTCCGCAGCTGATGACGGGCAGGGCCTCGCTGCCGAAGTCCTCGCAGAGTTGGAAGAACTCGAAGAAGCCGAGGCCGTAGCTTTGGAAGTAGTCTGGATAGAAACGGTGGCCGAAGGTATAGTGCCAGCGGTTTTCGTTCAAAGGACGGTTCTCAACGGGACCCACGCTGTTCTTCCACTGGTAACGGGTCTCGAGGTCGGTACCCTCAACGATACAGCCGCCCGGGAATCGGAACACGCCGGGGTGCATGTCGCAGAGGGCCTGGGCGAGGTCTTTACGCATGCCGTTCTCACGACCCTTCCACGTGTCGGTGGGGAAGAGGGAGATATGCTCCACGTCGGTCGTGGCCTTCTCACCGGCGAGGAAGATGCGGAGGGCACCCTTTGGCTCGGTGCGGGGCGACTTCATAGTGGCGGTATATTTCTTCCACTCCTTGCCGCTGATCTCGACCTTCACGGTGGCGAAGCGCTGGTCTTCACCCATCGTGTCGTTGTCGACGAAGCTCACCTCGAGTGTGGACTTGTCACCCTCAGGACAGCGGGCCCAGAGGGAGAAACGGTAGGTGGCGTCTTTCTTCACGGCGATACCGAAGAAGCCTTCGTTTTCGAGGCCCGTGAACTTGTCGTTGTGGCCGGAGTACTTCAGGCGCACATAATGGGGATTACGCTCGAAGGGACCGTCATCCTTCACGTCGAAGTTGCCGTAGGCGCGCCAGCCCATCAGCCGCTGGGGGAACTCGAACGAGCGGTTCTTCACCATTTCGGCATAGAGGCCGCCGTCGGCAGCATAGTTGATATCCTCGAAGAAGATTCCGTACATCGTGGGCTGTACGGGAGCCCCTAGTTTCTGTGTGTTCACGTCCATGACGTGTGACTGGGCCGTCGCGGTGAGGCTGGAGGCCAACAGCAGAAGGGTTGTTAATTTTCTCATATTATATTAATATATGTAGTAGCATAAAATCTTAATGGGCACAAAAATACATAAAAAACCTGATATGAGGAAACTTTATGTATTTTTTTAACTATTCAGTCGAAAATGTTTGGTGGTTTCAGGGAAAACCACTATTTTTGCAGCAATTTCCTAAAACCTGGAAAAAAGATGATGATCAACCATAAGACACGGACCTTGTTCGCCGCTGTCGCCTTGATGGCGATGGTATCGCCTTCGGTGGCACAGACTAAAATGTGTAAAGATACGACAGAACACAGACGCTTGGAGATAGCCATGTGGACTGCGGGCGGACAAGACGATCCGGAAGTGCTCTATGAAGCCTGTCGGAATTTTCACAAGCATGCGCTGGCGGAAAAAGACATATATTCGGCCTGTCAGGCCTGGATCTGCGGGGCGATGTTCAACCTCGGAAGGATGAATATCCGCGATGCCTACCTGATCACCCGTCAGATGGGTGAGGAACTGACTGAGGACAAGGACGCGACAGAGGAGCGCTACTTCATGCCGAACATGATGGGGCATGTATATAGTACTTGTGGTAACATCTCGGGTGCCATGGAGGAATTCCAGAAGGCAGCGGAGGCAATCAAGGGTACGCAGTATGAGTCTGACGGACTGGCCTTCATCTATCTGGCCCTTGCCCACGCGCAGCTGAACAACGATCTGGAGGAGGCCCAGCATTGGATCGATGAGACGAAGACGCATCTGGAGAAGCATCAGAACACGCGCAACTACTACCGCGCCAAGGCCGATGCCTATGCGCTGGAAGCGATCGTTAAGTTCAAGTTGCATAATATTCCGGGGTTCCGTCAGAGTCTGGCGGAGATGGAGAAGGCCGACAGCTGTAACACGGTACCATCGGGGGATATATTCCTGCCGTATGCCCGTATCTATGAGATCCTGCTCGACGGCGATGTAGAGCGGGCGCTGAAAGAGGCTGAGAAGCTGAACAATGAAAAAGAGTTGTACTTGGTGAAGTGCGATGTCTATAATTATATTGGTGATAAGGACAAGGCCTTCCTGACACAACGGGAACTGATGCACAAGCGAGACTCCATCACGGGCATCATGATCATCGATAACCTGGAGACTCATGAGAATGAGATCTCACTCTTGAAGGAACAGGCGAAGATGTCGAGGAGAATCTACCTCATTCTGGTGCATACCGTCTTCCTGGCAATCCTCGTCATCGTGCTTATGGCTCGTAACACCATGATACGCCGACGCTCCAGAAAAAGACTCCTGGCGAAGAACGCGGAACTGCGGGCCGCTTACAAGCAGGTGAGTGCCGCCGACAAGATGAGGACGGAGTTTATACGGAACATCAGTCATGAGATCCGTACACCGCTGAACATCATCAACGGATTCACGCAAGTGCTGACTGAAGAGAGTATGGAGTTTGATTCTGATGAGCGGAGGACCATTGGCAACACCATCAGCGACAATACGTTGCAGATCACCTCGCTGGTCAACAAGATACTGGCGCTGGCCAATGAGAGTTCCCAGGACCTGATCAGCAAGGTAGAAGAGACAGATGCCCTCGATGTATGCAGGAAAGCCATTCAGGGTATGCCACATGTGGACGCCACAAATGTCGAGGTGCTGTTTGATGACCAGATACCAGAGGGGGAGGAAAAGTTTTTCACCAATGGATACAGTCTGCTGATGATGCTGAGCTACATGCTGGAGAATTCGGTGAAGTTTACTGAAAAGGGACATATCCGACTGATGCTGGAGCGTGACGACTCTCATTTCCTCTTTAGCGTGGAGGATACGGGCTGTGGTATTCCTGAGGATAAGGTCGAAGTCATCTTCGAGCGGTTCATGAAGGTGGATGAATTCAAGGAAGGTCTGGGACTGGGTCTGGCATACTGCTATGAGACGGCTCAGAAGCTGGGTGGCAACCTCAGGCTGGCCCAGACGTCGAAAGAGGGAACCACCTTTACACTTAGCTTGCCTATTAAACTTAATAAAACATAGATATGATGAATCAACAAACAGAACAGGGTAGCAAAGCCTACCTCATTTCAATCGTGATGGTCGCCGTGCTTGGCGGTCTGTTATTCGGCTACGACACAGCCGTCATCTCAGGTGCAGAGAAAGGTCTGCAAGCGTTTTTCATGGAAGCCAAGGACTTCGCCTACACCGACGGATGGCACGGCTTCACGTCGGCATCGGCACTCATCGGCTGTATCATCGGTTCGGCCATCTCCGGACTGCTCGCCACGAACCTCGGACGTAAGAAGTCGCTGATCATCGCCGGCTTGCTGTTCTTCATCTCAGCACTCGGATCGATGGAGCCCGAGTTCATGTTCTTCGAGCACGGCACACCGACCTACTCGCTGCTCATCATGTTCAACTTCTATCGTGTGATTGGTGGTGTCGGCGTGGGTCTGGCCTCGGCCATCTGCCCGATGTATATCGGTGAGGTGGCACCCTCGAACATCCGTGGCATGCTCGTCTCGTGGAACCAGTTTGCCATTATCTTCGGTCAGCTGGTGGTCTACTTTGTGAACTTCTTCATCCTCGGCGACCACATCCAGCCGCTCGTGGAGGAGATGGGTAAGGGTCTGGCAGCCATCAATCCAGCCGCCCAGTGGACGGTGACCACAGGCTGGCGCTATATGTTCGGTTCCGAGGCTGTGCCCGCAGGACTTTTTGCCCTGTTGATCTGCTTCGTGCCTGAGACCCCGCGTTACCTCGTCTCCATCGGTCAGGACAAGAAGGCCGAGGGTATCCTCGCTAAGATCAACGGTTCGCTGAAGGCCCAGCAGATCCTGCAGGACATCAAGGACACGATGGTGGTGAAGACGGAGAAGCTGATGACCTACGGTGCGATGTGTATCTTTATCGGCATCATGCTCTCAGTGTTCCAGCAGGCCGTGGGTATCAACGCTGTGCTGTACTACGCTCCGCGTATCTTCGGCGACATGGGTATGGACGACCCGATGATGCTGACGGTCTTCATGGGTATCATCAACATCTCGTTCACGCTCGTGGCTGTGTTCACCGTCGAGAAGTGGGGCCGCAAGCCGCTGCTCATCAGTGGTTCGCTGGGAATGGCCCTCGGAGCCTTCGGTGTGGCAGTGACCTTCGGTAACCCCGATCTTGCACTGGTCACCGCAGCCTCGCTGCTCATCTACTCGGCCTCGTTCATGTTCTCGTGGGGTCCCATCACCTGGGTACTCATCGCCGAGGTATTCCCCAACACCATCCGTGGTGCTGCTGTCGCCATCGCCGTCGCCTTCCAGTGGATCTCCAACTTCATCGTCAGCTCGTCGTTCGTGCCGATGTTCAACATGCACCTGACTGAGGGTGACGACTTCGGCCACTGGTTCACCTATGGCCTCTATGGCATCATCTGTGTGATTGCTGCCCTGTTCGTATGGCGCCTTGTTCCTGAGACCAAGGGTAAGACGCTCGAGGATATGAGCAAGATGTGGAAAGACAGACTGGGGAAAAAGTAAAAATGTAAAAAAGTAAAAAGGTAAAGAATTGAAATATGAAAAAGGTTTTGATTGCAGAAGACAATAACAGTAACTACATTCTGATGACGTACATCCTGAAGAAGTACTATCAGTTTGAGCGTGCTACAAACGGTCAGGAGGCTGTTGATAAGGTTGAGGCCGGTGACTTCGATATCGTTCTGATGGATATCAAGATGCCTGTGATGGACGGTCTGGAGGCCACGAAAGCGATTAAGGAGAAACATCCTGATCTGCCCGTCATAGCTCTGACGGCCAACGCCTTCGACAGCGACCGTCAGCTGGCTATGGAGGCTGGGTGTGACGATTTCCTGTCGAAGCCTGTAAGCAGTGACCTCTGTCTGCAGACCATCAAGAAGTTTATTGGAGAGTAAGATCTCAGGCCAATACTAAGTCGAAGTCCTGCTGTAGTTTTGCTATAGCAGGATTTTCTTTGGTCATCGCCTCAAATTGTTCACGACGGGTGAGCAGTTTGGGACGTTCAGACTGTTCAGCCACAGTGATTTCGAGCGTGATGCCCGTGTTGTGCAGACTGTTGACAAGCGTTTTCACGATACGGCCCTTGAAGTCCTCCATCTGCTGCTGGATGAGGGCGTTGTCAACCACCACCTGTACCTGAGGAAACTCGGTAATGACGGGGTTCATGTTTTTCATGCGGGTGGCGATGCCGCTGTATTCCAGGGGCATGCGGTTGCACATCATCATCCATTGGTATTCCAGATCGTCCTGGGTGAAGACAGCGTTTTTCTGTTCCTCTTTCGAGGTAGCGGCCATGCCCGGAATCTTTGAGGACTTCGACTGTTGGCGGAGGTTGCCCCACGAAAAGCCGATACCGCCGAGCTTCATCGTTGGGGCGGGCTTTGCCTGGCTGGTGTTACCAGTATTACCAGTCTGACAAGTTTGACTAGTATTCCTAGTCTCACTAGTCTGCACGGTCTTTTGAAGTACAGCGTTCTTAGCCTGGGCCACCTGCTGAGCCACTTTCTGGGGCTGAGACTGCTGTATCAGTTGCTTGAACAGGGATTTTAATCTCTTGGGGCTACGCCCCGCGCCGGCAGCATCGTCGGGTTGGGTGATCTGTCCGATCTCTATCAGAGTCAGCTCCACCAAGAGTCGTTTGTTGGAACTTTGGCGGTAGTTGATGTCGCACTGGTTCATCAGTCGCAAGGCCTGATAGAGGAAGCGGGTCTCGCACTTCTTGGCCTGTTCGGCATAGCGCTGGCGCTGCTGGTCGCTCACCTCGAGCAGTGGGAGTGTTTGCAGGTCCTTGGCCATCATCACGTTGCGGACGTGCTTGGCAAGCCCCTGAATGAGCAGTCCGGCATCGAAGCCTTTGTTGATGATGCTGTTCAACAGCACCATGATGTCGCTCACCTTATTGTTGATGGAAAGATCGATGATCTGGAAGTAGTTCTCGGAGTCGAGCACATTCAGGTCTTCGATGACTTTTGCATAGGTGATGTTCCCCTGACAGAAGGATGCTGCCTGGTCGAAGATGGAGAGGGCGTCGCGCATACCGCCGTCGGCCTTCTCGGCAATGACCGCCAGCGCCTCTTCCTCGTAGGTGATGCCTTCTTTTTCGGCTACGTACTTAAGATGATCGACGGTGCTGCGGATGGTCATCCGTTCGAAATCGTAGATCTGACATCGGCTGAGAATGGTGGGCAGGATCTTGTGCTTCTCCGTTGTGGCGAGGATGAAGATGACGTGTGCGGGTGGCTCTTCGAGTGTCTTGAGGAAAGCGTTGAAAGCAGCTGTCGAGAGCATGTGCACCTCGTCGATGATGAACACCTTGTAGCGTCCGAGTTGCGGCGGGATGCGTGTCTGCTCCATCAGCGTCTTGATATGCTCCACGGAGTTGTTCGAGGCGGCGTCGAGCTCGAAGATGTTGAGTGAACGCTGCTCGTTGAACGACTGGCACGACTCGCACTCGTTGCAGGCCTCGCCTTCTGCCGTCGGGTTCTGGCAGTTGATGGCCTTGGCGAAGATACGTGCACAGGTGGTCTTGCCGACACCCCTCGGACCGCAGAAGAGGTAGGCGTGGGCGAGTTTTCCGCTCTTCACCGCGTTCTTCAGCGTCGTCGTCAGGGCTTCCTGACCTACGACGGTGTCGAAGGTCATCGGGCGGTATTTCCTGGCTGATACGATATATTCCATACTTGTAATTGATGAATTGTGGTGCAAAGATACAACTTTTAAAGGAGTTAATGGAGTTAAAGGAGTTAAAGGGAGTTAAAAGACCGTACTTTCTCACCACTCGCCTCTCACCTCTCACCTCTTTTTCTTATCTTTGCAGGCGAAATGAAAGTTCTGACAAGCATTAAGATTTGTGCGCTCCGAATCTGGAGGTCTCAGGCCCTGAAATACATCGCGGTCTGTGTGGCTGGTGTGCTCATCGTGGGGTTCCTCGATGAGAATAGCGTGTGGAGCCATCTGAAGAACCGCCAGCGCATTGAGGAACTGACGGAGGAGAAGGCGCGTTATAATGCTGCCTTCCAGCGCGATCAGGCTCAGATCAGGGAACTGGACCGGAATCCGAAAGCGATGGAGAAGATAGCCCGTGAACGGTATTTCATGAAGGCCGACGACGAGGACATCTTCGTGCTGAGTGATGACGACCGCACACCGAAACCGATTGTTGGAAATGAAGCAGCTAAGTAAGACTCAGACACTTATTTTCGTTGTGGGTGCCCTGCTGATGGTCATCGGTGCGGGTGCCAGTCTGTTGGCGTGGCCTCCCGCACCTTATGTGTTCGCTGTCGGTGCCATAGCCTTTACATCGATGCAGTTCCTCCAGCGTTACGAGGGTTCGAACTTTGTTATCCGTCGTCTGCGGAGGATGATGCTGTTGAGCGACGGAATGTTTCTTCTCTCTGCTCTGTTGATGTTTGCCAGTATGGGGAATGTGTTCGGACTGAGTCAGGTCAACTATATTACCTATATATATAATAAATGGGTACTGACGCTGCTTATTGCAGCCATTCTGCAACTCTATTCCACGCATAGAATTGACAGAGAGCTGGCCAAAGAGGCGGAATCTTCTTCAAAAAAACTATAAAAGTTTGCGCATTTGTTTTAAAATGCGCAAATTTATTTTTCTACTTCAATATATCGTTGTACATTTGCGCCACGAAACGAGAGAATATGAATAAGATTATATATGTCTTTGCCGTCTTGGCTACGCTGACTTCCTGTGCCGAATCCTATTCGATACAGGGCTCATCGTCTGTCTCGTCGCTGGATGGCAGCAAGCTTTATCTGAAAACGGTGAAGGACCAGGAGTTGAAAAACTTGGACTCCTGCGACGTCGTACACGGCAAATTCCGTTTTGCAGGTCTTCTGGATACTGTCAAGCTGGCTACGCTCTACATGGATGACCAGTCGCTCGCGATGCCCGTCGTGATTGAGAAGGGGGAGATAGAGATCCATATCGACAATACTGGCCGCAGTGTCAGCGGATCGCCGTTGAACGACAAGTTGTATCAGTTCATCAACCGTCATGATCAGATTGGCAATGAGCTTAATGAGCTGTCTCATCGTCATAGTCAGATGCTGCTCGACGGCATCGATGAAGATGTTATCAACCGTCAACTCTCTATCGAGGCTGCCCGTCTGGCCCAGCAGGAGGATTCGTTGGTGACGAACTTCATCGTCGAGAACTTTGACAATGTCCTGGGTCCTGGCGTCTTCATGATGCTTACAGGCAGCTATCCCTATCCTGTGCTGACACCACAGATTGAGGATATCATGAGTAAGGCCACGAAGAAGTTCAAGGAGGATCCTTACGTGAAGCTGTACTACAAGACGGCCAACGAGATTCAGGCTCAGCAGAACGGACTGGCCGACGATGTGACTCTGGCTCCGGCTACACAGTCAGCCCCGCAGCCGTCAGAAGCTGACTCCACGCAGCTGCCGTCACTCAGCCTTCCGCAGAAATGACAACGCTGGTCAAGGGAGGAAAACTTGTCAACGAAGGCAGGACATTCAATGGCTCACTGGTCATTGAGAATGAAAAGATAACCCGGATTATCGAGGGAAACTATACGCCCGAAGCATCATATGATGAAATCATCGATGCTTCGGGTTGTTTTGTGTTGCCTGGTGTCATCGACGATCATGTGCATTTCCGTGAACCTGGACTGACGGAGAAGGCCGACATCGACACAGAAAGTCGTGCAGCTGCAGCAGGAGGTGTCACCACCTACTTTGATATGCCCAACACGGTGCCGCAGACTACTACGCTGGAGGCACTCGATGATAAGTTCCGTCTGGCGGCAACGAAGAGTCATGTGAACTATAGTTTCTTCTTTGGGGCCACAAACGATAACTACGGCCTCTTTTCACAGCTCGACATCCACCGTATCCCAGGCATCAAACTGTTCATGGGTTCTTCGACAGGTAACATGCTCGTCGACCGCAGGGAAGCCTTGGAGCATATCTTCTCGACAGCCCCACTGCCCATCATGACCCATTGCGAGGATACGGACATCATCAACCGCAATATGGCAGAGGCCAAGCAGAAGTACGGCGACGATCCCAAGGTGAGCCACCATCCTGAGATCCGTAGCGAGGAGGCATGTTATGAGAGCACCCGTCTGGCTGTGGAACTCGCCACCAAGCACCATTCCCGTCTCCATATCGCCCATCTCACCACCGCCCGCGAATTATCATTTCTCACTCCTCACTCCTTGCTTCTCTCTCCTCGGATTACAGGCGAAGCAACGGTGAGTCATCTCTATTTCTGTGACCGTGACTATCAGATCTTTGGCACTCGTATCAAGTGCAACCCTGCGGTCAAGACGGAACGTGACCGCGAAGCCCTCCGTGAAGCCTTGAATGATGGGCGAATCGCCGTTATAGGTACCGATCATGCGCCCCATCTGCTCTCTCAGAAAGAGGGTGGCTGTGCCCGTGCTGCCAGCGGCATGCCGATGATCCAGTTCTCGCTGGTCACGATGCTGGAGCTTGTGGATCAGGGAGTTCTCTCCCTTGAGCGTCTTGTCGAGCTGATGTGTCACAATCCAGCCCGTCTCTTTGAGGTACGTCAGCGTGGTTTCTTGCGTGAGGGTTATCAAGCCGATGTTGTGCTGGTTCGACCTAACACGGGCTGGACGGTGACAAAGGATATTATCCAGAGCCGCTGTGGCTGGAGTCCGATGGAGGGCCACATGTATCTCTGGCGGGTGGAGCGCACCCTCTGTAACGGCCATACCGTCTATGAGCAGGGTAGGGTGGACACAGACTATATCGGACAGCCCGTAGAATTCAGATGAAACTCACTTACGATATCTCCGAACTGTCGGCCTACATCAACTGGCCTTACTTTTTCTTTGCTTGGCAGGTGAAAGAGCCTTCAGAGCGTGCTCGTCTTCAACAGGAGGCCGAGGCTGTGCTGCGACAGCTGGAAGGGAAATATCATGCCTACGGACTTTTCGAAATCTTCGATGTCTACAGCGATGGAGATGATATCGTTGTGTTTAGAGGTGAGTGGAGAGAGGTAAGAGGTGAGAGATTACCTCAAACCCAAAAAATCCCATGTCTGCGCCAGCAGCAGGGAAATCCTCCATATCTTTGCCTCGCCGACTTTATCTCACCTCTTGGAAAAACTGTCGTTTCTCAACCACAAGACATATCTCTTACCTCTCACCTCTCTCCACTCACCTCTAAAACAACCCTCTTCGCTACCTCTGTGGATCATGGCCTTGAGACCGACTTCGATGCCGACCCTTATCAGAAAATGATGGTCCAGCTCCTGGCAGACCGTCTGGCTGAGGCTGCCGCAGAGAGAATGCACGAGCAGGTGAGAAAGGAATACTGGGGCTATGCGAAAGACGAACACCTCTCCATCCCTGAGATGCTGGTCGAGAAATTCCAAGGCATTCGTCCTGCCGTTGGCTATCCCTCACTGCCTGACACCAGTCTGAACTTCGTTCTCGACGACCTGTTGGACATGAAACAGATTGGTATCCGCCTGACGGAGAGTGGGGCGATGAAGCCTCATGCCAGTGTTTCGGGTATGATGATTGCCCATCCTCAGGCACGCTATTTCTCCATCGGTAAGATTGGTGAGGATCAGTTGGCGGATTATGCCCATCGTCGTGGTCTTCCTATTGAAGTCTGCCGCAAGTTCCTCGCAGCAAATCTCTGATGTGACTGAGTAATCTTAGAGTTTACATAGACTAAAGTCGGAGTTTACCTAGACTAAACTCCGACTTTACTGCCTGTAAACTCCCAAATTCTCGAGAGAATTTTAGACTTTACCCTAACCTTTCTCTCTGTTTACAGGCACCTTTCTTCTACTTTACTGCCTTCAAACTCCTTGTTTCATGGCATTTATGTCATTAATATGTCGTTTTTATGTCATTATAGATGGTATATTTTTAAACGTAAATAGCTAAATCTCCAATATTTTGATAGATGAAGAACCAAAAATGTAGGATTTTTGTTTTTAATTTGTGAAAATTGTATATCTTTGCAGCGTGTATATATTGACATCAAGCACTTAGTATTACTGACAGATAATCAATAGCAATAATATAACGATCAATGAACAAGAACGAGAAATACAACCGTTCGTTTGCGGCGAGGATGTCGCGCTGGGTCATCTTGGTGCTACTCATCATGATGGGCAGTCTGTCGTATCTGCTCTATTTCTATATCAGGGATGTCCTGACAGAAGTCATCGCCTCTAATTATCATAGTGGCTTGCGTGCCTCAGACAGTCGGATTGCCGATGTCATGTCTGATATTACTGTGGCCGTCAAGAACAACATTCCAGACATTGAGAACCACCTCGCCCAGCCCGATCAAGTGCAGACTGTTGTGGAGCGCATTGTCATGCAGAACCCCAGCATACGAAGCTGTGGCGTCAGTTTCATCGACAACTACTACCCCCAGAAGGGACACTTGTTCTGCCCTTACGCCATGCGTAACGACAGCATGCAGGTTGAGGCTACCCAACTGGGCAGCGCCGGCAATGACTACCTGAGTGCTGGCTGGTTCCAGGAAGCCCTTGCCAGAGACTCTGCCTACTGGTCGACGCCCTTCTTCAACGGACAGGACTCCGAGACGCCGTTGGTGGCCTATCTATGTCCCGTCCGTAATCCGCAGGGCCGTGTGGTGGGAATCCTGGGTGCCGATCTCTCACTCGATTTCATGACACGCTTCCTGCAAGAGCAGGACAGTATCTTCTCGAAAGAAGCATGGTCGTTCTATAATGGCGGCGATCGCAGTTATGTCATTTCGAACGACGGCACCTACGTTACCCATCCCGATCACCGTCGTATCCAAAAAGGCAATTTCTTCGTTCATATCAAGGATACCGACGAGCCAGACATAGCCAGTAAGGTGGTCAACGACATGAAAGATGGCAAGACCAGTAACGATGAGACGGAGAAAGTGTTGATGGTGAATCGGAAGGAATCCTATCTTTTCTATAGACCCGTGACGGGCACCGACTGGATGCTGGTATCCTCTGTCTCCACTTCGTCTTTACAGGCTTTTGGTATGGTGGCTGGCATCCTCTTTGTATGGATCATCGGATTCGCGCTGTTAGTCACCTTCTTGGTCTGCTACCTCACCATCAAGCGCACGGCAAAGCCCTTGAAACTGTTGGCCGGCACCGCCGATAAGGTGGCACAGGGACAGTTCGACACCCCGTTGCCTACGATTAAACACAACGATGAGATCTGTCAGCTGCGTGACTCTTTCGAGAATATGCAGCATTCGTTGACCGCTTATATAGAAGACCTGAAGGCCACCACCACGGCGAAGGCCTCGATAGAGAATGAGCTGAAGATTGCCCACGGCATCCAGATGAGTATGCTGCCCAAGACTTATCCGGCCTTCCCCAGCCGCGATGATATCGACATCTTCGGACAGGTGACTCCTGCCAAGGCCGTCGGTGGCGACCTCTACGACTTCTTCATTCGCGACGAGAAGCTCTTCTTCTGTATCGGCGACGTGTCGGGTAAGGGTGTTCCTGCCTCATTGGTGATGGCCGTCACCCGCTCGCTGTTCCGTAATATCGCGGCCCACACGCAGGAGCCCAATCAGATGATAATGGGCATCAACGAGTCGCTGAGCGACAACAACGAGACCAATATGTTCGTTACCCTTTTCGTGGGTGTGCTCGATCTGGCATCGGGTAGTCTCGACTACTCCAATGCCGGCCACGATATGCCTCTGATAATTACGGGTAGTGAGGTTGTTCTGTTACCTTGCGACCCCAACATCCCTGCTGGCGTCATGCCGGGATGGGCCTACACCAGTCAGCAGATACAACTGAAGCCCGACACCACCATCTTCCTCTATACCGACGGACTTAACGAGGCTGAGGACATCAGCCACCGACAGTTCGGTATGGAGCAGGTGATAGAGACGGCGAAGACGGCTGGCGGTTGTCCGCAGGATCTTATTGCAGCGATGAACTCTGCTGTGCAGCAATTTGTTGGCGATGCTGAGCAGAGCGACGATCTCACTATGTTCGCCATCCAGAAGAAATGAATGATTAGTTAAGAACTTATAGATATGGTATCAGATATTGCTTTAACTGTAGCGATGTTGGCGATCGTCTTTACCTTTTTGGTATTCCTGGCATCAATAGCGATTCCCGTGTATGGCTATTCACGTAAGCGTTGGAAGGGACTTGCCCTGGGCTGTCTGATACAGCCCATAGTCTGTGTCATCGTCTTCACTGGTGTTTCCGGCATTTATGTGGCGTATAAAGTATACTCTATCCATCAGCAGCGTAAGTCTGCAATGGTAACGGTCAGGAGCATCGAGCAGGGAAAAGATGGTACCGACACGCTGACTTGGTATCTTCAAGATAATGATGAATGCCTGATGAGTCAGAAGTTTGCTTCAGCGGCTGATGAATCAGATTCTGACACCTCTGATGATGATGTTTCAAGGCATGATCTGTACGATGTCATCCTTCTCGACTCTATCAAGACCAGTGTCTGTGTTGAAGACCGGATCATTGTGCGTTTCGATCTCAAGAACCAGAAGGCTACGGCTACCGACTACGATATGCCGGCAGAGGTAGTCGATGTAAACTGGGACAAGGTCAGGGGCTATTTCGAGAAACAAAAGCCCGCTTTATGACTTTCTGAGGGTGAGAACAACGATCTCGCCCGTAGATCCGAAACGGAAGGGGATGAGGCCGCCGAGACCAGCGGTGACGAAGAGTGATTGCTCGCCTTCTTGATACCAGCCGTTGACTTCTTTCTGGTAGATCGTCATCGGGCACCAGCCGAAGATGGAGAACTGCATCTTGTGGGTGTGGCCGCTGAGGGTGAGCTGGGCTCTTCCATCAGGGATGATCTTACGTCGCCAGGCAGAGGGGTCGTGTTCGAGCATAAGGATGAACGTGCCCTCTTTCACATCCTTCAGCGTCTTTATGACATCACCTTTCTGGGGGAATTTGATGCCGTCGCCGTCGTTCTCCATGCCGGCAATGACAATGCTTGACTTATCACGACTGATGTTACGATGCTCGTTCTGCAACACCGTCCATCCGAATTGCCGTTCCAGACTGATGGTCTCACGGCAGTTTGCCACTTTTCTGGCTGTGTTGCCACAGATATAGTCGCCATAGTCGTGGTTGCCGAGTATGGAGTAGATGCCGTCTTTCGCCTTGAGCGAACTCAGCACGTCTATGTGGCGGTAGATGTCTTGTGGCTGGGTGTTCTGCAGGTCTCCCACGAACACAATGAGGTCTGGCTGCTGGGCGTTGATGCTGTCGATGGCCCGTTTCAGAACCTCTTCGTTACGTTCTGTATAGCTGCCGACATGGGCATCTGAGAACAGCACGATCTTATAGCCGTCGAAGGCCTCAGGCAGGGCAGGGGAGGTGTAGGTATGACGGTTCACCTCCAGTTTGTTGAAGCCGATGAAGATACCGTAGAAAAGAATATACCAGATGACAGGTACACAGAGGAGTCCCACCAGATTGCCGAAGTTCTTTTTTGTCTTGAATAAACGACAGAATCCTAATCCAGTGATGGAGCAGAGCATGAACACAGCCTTGGTGACGGCGAAAAGTACCAGCAGTACCAGGTATATATATAATATGCCGGGATTGTCGGGGATGAACTTCTTCATCAACGCCAGCGCTATGGTATAGGCTGTGAGGACGATGGAGGGAAGCCATCGCATCAGGCGTCCTCCGACTTGATACTTATGCCGCCAATAGCGCCAGTCTAAGTAGAGGTCTGGAATCAGAATCAGAAATAAGTATATGTATGGGGCCTGTGCTATCATTGGTCAGGGTTCTCTACATAGCCTTGGTATTCGGGAACGAGTGCCGACATCACGGCATCATAGGCCTGGCTTCTGACGGCCTCAATATTCTCGGGCCCCTTTCCCGTGGGGAAGATAGGCTCATGGATGGTCAGCCTGAGTGGATGCCAGTCAATGATGTTAACGAATCCTCTGGTACGGGGCAGGATGTCGAAAGAACCGTTGATGGTCAGCGGCACCACAGGCAGTTGCAGTTCATCGGCCAGTGCGAAGGCGCCTTTACGGAATTTTGCCATGTGACCTGTAAACGAACGTGCTCCCTCAGGGAACACCGTCACACTATAGCCCTCCTGCAGAATCTCCCGTGCCGTGTCGTAGGTCTTCTTGATTTTCTTAGGACCACTCTTGTCGACGAATATCTGGTGCGACTTCCGACAGGCATAGCCGATGAAAGGAATTTTTCCTAATTGGTGCTTCATCATCCATTTGAAGTTACGGCCCAGATGACCGTAGACGAGAAAGATGTCGAAGATGCCCTGATGGTTGGCCACGAACACATAACTCTGGTCTTTTGCCAGATGCTCACGCCCTTCGACCTTCACGGGTATCAGCAGAACCTTGAGAATAATCTTCGCCCACCAGCGCCCGGGGTAATATCCCCAGAAGTGGCCGTTGCCGATAGTCGTACCGATACCCACCTCCAGCGCGGTCACAATGGTACAAATAACCACCGCCGGCAGTCCGATAACAATCTGATATATTCTGTATAACAGTGTAATCATCTATAAACCATAAACTTTAAACTATACACTATACACCGTCAACAGGTTTCGGATATTTCCGTTTCCAACCATCCCATCTCAGCTTCATCACACCGAAGAATGCCTCTCCGAAGATGCCGCCCGACATCTTGCTGACTCCCTCCTTGCGGTTGACGAAGATGACGCTCACCTCCTTGATCTTAAAGCCGATTTTGTGGGCTGTGTATTTCATCTCTATCTGGAAAGCGTAGCCCTTGAAACGGATCTTGTCGAGCTCGATGGTCTGGAGCACCCGGCGCTTGTAGCAGACGAAACCCGCAGTGGTGTCGTGCACTTTGAAGCCGGTGACGATTTTTACATACTTCGAGGCGAAGTAGCTCATCAGAATGCGGCCGATGGGCCAGTTCACAACATTCACTCCCGATACGTAGCGGCTGCCTATCGAGAGGTCGTAACCTTCGTCGTGGCAGGCAGCATACAGTCGTGGCAGGTCGTGAGGGTCGTGGCTGAAGTCGGCATCCATCTCGAAGATGTAGTCGTAGTCGCGCTCAAGCGCCCATTTGAAACCAGTAATATAAGCCGTGCCGAGCCCTAGCTTCCCGCTGCGCTCCAGGATGAAGAGACGATCTGCGAATTCCTCTTGAGCCATCATTCCCTTGACGATGGCTGCCGTCCCGTCTGGGGAACCGTCGTCAATCACGAGGATGTGGAAACATTTCTTCAACGCGAACACCGCACGAATGATCTTCTCGATGTTCTCCATCTCGTTGTAGGTCGGTATGATGACTATACTGTCGCTTTTGTGCATTGTTCTATGCTTTGATGGTGCAAAGGTAATAAAAAAAGTGAAAAAGCGCCCTGTTTTTCACTTTTTTTATTACCTTTGCAATCAATTCGTCATGAATATACTGGAATTAGTGGCGCATTATAGCCAGTTGCCGCAAGTGTCGGCACTGGCAAAGGAACTGGGAAAATCTTCAAAGTCGACGATTTTCCTGGAGGGATTGTTGGCTTCATCGGCACCTTTGATGTTCTGCAGTCTGGCTGCCAGGAGCCCCAGACGGATGCTCTTTGTGTTGCAGGATGCCGAGGAGGCAGGCTATTTTTATCACGACCTGACACAGATGATGGGTACGGACAACGTGCTGTTCTTTCCCTCCAGCTATCGGCGGGCGGTGAAGTATGCCCAGCGCGATGCTGCCAGCGAGATCCTCCGCACAGAAGTGCTTTCGAGGATTAATGTTTCTGCCACAGACAAATCTCACTCCACACTCCACACTCCACACTCCTCGACATATATCGTCACTTATCCTGAGGCCCTCGCAGAGCTTGTCGTGTCGAAGCAGGAACTCGATGACCGTACGCTGAGGCTGGAGAAGAATCAGACGATTGATGTCGCGGATATCTGTAAGACACTTCTCGAGTTCGGCTTCCGTGAGGTGGATTATGTTTACGAACCAGGACAGTTCGCCCAGCGTGGGTCCATCCTCGATGTCTATTCCTTCAGCTGTGAGTATCCATACCGTATCGACTTTTTTGGCGACGATATCGACTCCATCCGTACGTTCGAGGTGGAAGACCAGCTCTCTAAGGAACAGCGTGAGCAGGTGGAGATCGTGCCTGAGATGGCCATGGGGGTAGTTGAGAAGGTGCCGTTCCTCTCGTTTGTACCTAAGGATGTGCTGTTGGTGACGAAAGACTTCCTTTATGTCCGCGATGCAATCGACCGCACCTATCAGGAAGGTTTCTCCTCCCAGGCACGTACCGAACAGCTGGAGTCGGCCACGGAGATGGAACGCGAGGAGATTGAACGTCAGTTGCACCGTGAGTTACAGTTGGTTACTGGGGCGCAGTTTATGAGTGATGCCATCAACTTCCGACGCATCGAGTTTGGCCATCGCCCCTCTGTGCCTGACGCTTCAGTGCTTCGTTTCAACATCTCTGTGCAACCCCTCTTCCACAAGAACTTCGACCTGCTCAGGCAGTCGTTTGAGGACTATCTCTCAAAGGGCTATCAGATATATATTTGTGCCGACAGCCAGAAACAGAATGAGCGTCTGAAGGATATCTTTGCCGAAAAGGCCAGCATCACATTCACCCCAGTCCAAAACACCCTTCATGAGGGCTTTGCCGACAACGACCTGCGTATCTGCATCTTCACCGACCACCAGATCTTCGACCGCTTCCACAAATATAACCTGAAGAGCGACAAGGCGCGCAGTGGCAAGATGGCCCTCACGCTGAAGGAGATCCAGCAGTTTGAGATGGGTGACTACGTGGTGCATGTGGATCATGGCGTTGGTAAGTTCGGCGGTCTGGTCCGTATGCCGATCAGTTCAGGGGCATCCGGGAAGTCTGGAGATCCCGCTTATCAGGAGATGATCAAGATCATCTATCAGAATGGCGACAGCATCTATGTTTCCATCCACTCCCTCTATAAGGTGTCAAAGTACAAGTCGCAGGACAATGGTCAGCCGCCCCGTCTCTCCACGCTTGGAACAGGCCAGTGGGAGAGACTGAAAGAGCGCACGAAGAAACATATCAAGGATATCGCCCGCGACTTGATCAAGCTCTATGCCAAGCGTCGTCGCGAGAAGGGCTTCGCCTTCAGTGCCGACACCTATCTGCAGCATGAGCTCGAGGCCAGTTTCCTCTATGAGGATACGCCTGATCAGCTGAAGGCCACACAAGACGTGAAGGCCGATATGGAGCAAACGAAGCCCATGGACCGCCTCGTTTGTGGCGACGTGGGCTTCGGTAAGACCGAGGTGGCGGTGCGTGCCGCCTTCAAGGCCGCTACCGACGGTAAACAAGTGGCAGTGCTTGTGCCGACGACGGTACTGGCCTATCAGCATTTCCGCACCTTCTCCTCGCGATTGAAGGACATGCCCGTGCGTGTGGACTACCTCACCCGTGCCAAGTCGGCTAAACAGACCACGGCGCTGCTGAAGGATCTGGCCGATGGCAAGATAGATATTATAATAGGTACGCATAAACTCATCGGCAAGACGGTGAAGTTCAAGGATCTTGGCCTGCTCATCATCGACGAGGAGCAGAAGTTCGGTGTCTCTACCAAAGAGAAGCTGCGCCAGATGAAATCCAATGTCGACACCCTCACGATGTCGGCTACGCCCATCCCGCGTACCCTCCAGTTCTCGCTCGTCGGAGCCCGTGACCTCAGCGTCATCCAGACACCGCCACCCAACCGCTATCCCATCCAGACAGAGATACACACTTTTGGCGCGGAGATCATTGCCGACGCTATCAACTTCGAGATGTCGCGCAACGGACAGGTCTATTTCGTCAACAATCGTATCAGCGACCTCACCCATATCGCCGAGATGATCCACACGCACATCCCCGATGCCCGTGTGGCCATCGGTCATGGACAGATGAAACCCGACGAGCTCGAGCAGATCATCCTCGACTTCTCCAACTACGACTACGACGTGCTGCTCTCCACCACCATCGTCGAGAACGGCATCGATATCCCCAATGCCAACACCATCATCATCAACGGTGCCCATAACTTCGGTCTCTCCGACCTTCATCAGATGCGTGGCCGTGTGGGTCGCGGCAACCGCAAGGCCTTCTGCTATCTCTTGGCACCCCCGTTGGCAGCCCTCAACCCCGAGTCGCGGCGCCGCCTGGAGGCCCTTGAGAACTTCTCTGATCTCGGTTCAGGCATCAACATCGCCATGCAGGACCTCGACATCCGTGGTGCCGGCAACCTACTCGGCGCAGAGCAGTCGGGCTTCATCTCCGACCTCGGCTACGAGACCTATCAGAATATCCTCAACCAGGCAATGGCCGAGCTCCGAAATGAGACCATTGACCATTCACCAAAGACCATTGACCATCCTGAAGGACAAAAGGATGCGGTAGCCAATAATGTTCAATGTACCGCTCGGCCGAAGGACGCTTGCTACCAACGGGACGCAAGAATGCTCAATGTTCAATGGGTCGACGACTGTACCCTTGAGTCCGATCTGGAGATGTACTTCCCAGACCAGTATGTACCTTCCGATTCAGAGCGTATGTTGCTTTATCGGGAACTCGACAACCTTGCTGCCAGTCAGCATCTCGATGATGACCTTGCTGCCTATCGCAGACGTCTTATAGACCGTTTCGGAGAGATTCCCGAGGTGGGTGAAGAACTCATCCGTGTGGTGCCGCTGCGTGTCTGTGGCAAACGGCTCGGTATCGAGACTATTATTCTCAAACAGTCGAAGATGCACCTCTACTTCGTGAACAATCCCGATAGTCCTTATTTCCAGAGCGAAGCCTTCGGACTCATCCTCGACTATGTTTCCAACCATCCTCAGAATTGTCGCTTCCATGAGGTTAACGGCAAGCGTTCCATCATTATAGCCGATGTTCCTACCGTGACGGAGGCTGTTAAGCTGCTGTCACAAATGAGTCATAACAAATGTACCACTTCATGAATAATAAACTTCTCCCATGGATGATGACCGCCATCCTTTCCCTTTGCGGTATCTCAGGCATAAAGGCGCAGAAGATTGTCTTTACGCCCCAATGGACGGCGCAGGCCCAGTTTGCAGGTTACTATGTAGCTCAAGAGAAGGGCTTCTACCGGGAAGCCGGTGTCGAAGTAGAGATCGTCCATCCGTCAGTCACACAGTCGGCTATGACTCGTATGTTCAATAAGACGAGTCAGGCAACGACGCTGCAACTCTGTCAGGCGATGGAGTTGGCAGACTCTGGTACGGAATTGGTGAACATCCTGCAAACATCGATGAACAACGCCATGGTGATTGTGTCGGCTCGCGGTAAAGACCCCCTGAAACAGAAAGGTGAACGTGTGGGCATCTGGAGCGTGGGCTTCGGACAGCTCGCTATCTGCATGAGCATCAAGGAGGGGCTGGACTACGACTGGGTGCGGTTCTCGACGAACGTGAACCTATTCGTGAGTGGTGCCCTCGATGCCACG
>Ga0310691_10001941_pt1 | contig 29541 bp, 22 predicted proteins | sample 176DNAGHGlowgp2_FD_203887 | JGI IMG/M metagenome (GOLD analysis project Ga0310691, IMG submission 203887) | Sheep rumen microbial communities from Palmerston North, Manawatu-Wanganui, New Zealand - 1766 DNA GHGlow gp2 (v2) (version 2) | ecosystem: Host-associated > Mammals > Digestive system >... | reverse complement strand
AGGATGGAGAAGAACGGCCTTCTCGCATCGTGCGGAAAAGTTGGCAACCGCGCATTGTACTCAAAACGCGAAATCGAACGTGTAATAAGGCATGGCGCATGATGCAACACCTAAGCAAGGCCATCAAAAGGGCATTGTCAGACCCGTCTCCGCAGAACATCCAAGGCGTGACCGATTGGTTTTGGAAACTACCCGATGGTGACGATGCCGAGGCGGCCAGATTCCTCGTCTATGGCATCCGCGCATTATCCAGACGCGGCCATCCGATAACCAGGGAGAACCTTTTGGCCTATCTGCGCTATGAAACTTTTATGGCAAGTCCTTGCAGAAAATTGTTGGATTCAATAATGTAACAACTATGGAGAAAAAGAGAGATTCGTTTCCGTTCTATCGCAGTTTCCGCGATGCGCTTAAAGATTTGCCGAGTGATGGACGAGCGCGCTTGTTTATGGCGATTGCCGACTACTCATTAGACGGAATTGAGCCATCTTTGGATGGGATAGAGCTTACTATTTGGAAGCTGATACGGCCTAATTTGGTGGCAAGCAGAACAAAATATGAAAATGGCTGCAAGGGTGCCGAAGATGGTGTTAAAGGTGGCAACCCGAATTTTGCAAAGGGAAAGCCAAACCCATATTATGCAAACGAAGATAACCCCAACCATAACCCCAACCATAACCCCAATAAGGATAGGATTGGATTGGATAGGACTATGGATAGGGATAGGATAGGATTGGATAAGGATAATGGTGTGTCTTTCGACACCTCACAACCAATAACCCCCATCATCGAATTTGAGGAAGTAAAACCGACCAAACCCAAGCGCACAAAGTTCGCGCCACCTACAATCGAAAATGTTGTGTTATATGCAGCCGAGCAAGAGCTTGAAATGGACGTAGAGGGATTTTTCTACTATTACGAATCGCAAGGCTGGCGCGTCGGCAAGAACCCAATGAAAGATTGGAAGTCGGCAATGAAGCGCTGGGCGCGTGAGGATAAAAAACGAAACCAGCAAAACCAACAAAGGCATTATGGGAACAATGCAACTGATTCAAAGCGTCAGCGCGACGCAGAACTCGCAGAATACCTCGCTGCAAAGGTTCAGTGAGCAAGGTCAAGCTAAAGCATTGGCACTTCGGGAACGTTGGCCTGATGCAATGAGCTTTCTTCGTGCATATAGACCCGAATTGATGCCGAGGATATGTTCAGACGTTCAACGATGCTTCGATCTGGACAATGCATCGCCAACCTTGCAGATTGTAAACGCAGCATATGGCGAAGGTGTTGCAACAAGTTTCCTCGCCCTGATGATACGCGATGCGCTGACCGCTGTCGAGGGCAAAGACACTATGAATGTTGCGCAAATTGATTCCTTGTGCCGAACGTGGCAGACTGACCCGTTTGTGCGCCAACTCAAATTGAGCGAATTGTTCGTGTTTTTCCATCTTTTCAAGAATGGGCAGCTGGGCGTTATTTATGGCTCAGTCACTTCCAAGATCTTCGCAGATGCCATGCAAGCATTTCGCCCAATCAGAGCAAGGCAAATAGAAGAAGTCGAGAACGCAAAGGCAGCAGCACGAAGGGAGCAAGCGAGAGAGGGCGCAATAACATTCGCGGAGTGGAAGCGCATGAATAAAGACAAGGTTTCGCCTCAAGTCGAAAGCATTGTAGATTGTATAACTTCAAACTAATTGATTAAGGCAGACGAACACAAATTGCAGACCGCCATGAACGGCATGAGGGCACGCCGCTTCGGTGGGGCGGTGAACTACTCACGGAGCAGAGCCGCGGCAACCCCGACACCCGCACCACAACCGATGGAGCAGGAGACCGACACCCCACCCGTCACGCAGCACTACACGGCTACTTCCGTGGAGGCTCCAGCACCAAGCATCAACACGGCGATGCCATCCGTGCCGAACGTGCAACCTACGGCTCCAACCGCACCAACCATGCAGCCGACGCAAGCGCAAGGCGCAGCACCAGGCAACGGCATGACGTTCGGTGCATCACCTATGACAAGGCCGACCCCGACCCAACTCAATGCAAGGCCCCTACCCCCTGCCCCAGGGGTGACGGCAGACCCACGCACCGACCCCTACGCATACATCGAGCAGCTATACGGCAGGAGGGAGACCGCCGCAGAGAAAGCAGAGCGCGAGCGCAGGGAGTACAACAACCAAAGGATTGCGAATTGGGTCTCCATGCTTGGGGCGCTTGGCAACTTGGTAGCCACCTCCAGCAGCCGATACGGACGAGCCGTGAAGTCACCCGACTTCGCAAAGGCCGCAGCGCAAGGCATCCTCACCAATGAACTGCAACGCCGCGACAACGAGCAAAGCCGCCTCGAAGCCATCCGTTACCAGCAGCAGATGGACGCGCAGCGCGAGAAGGCGAGGCGCGATGCCGACGAGAGGGCATGGAACCACGCAATGCGGCAGCGCGAATATGATGCGCAGCGAAAGGATAGGGAGGCCGCTGATGCTTTCCGTAGGCAACAGTTCGCATACCAGCAGAAGCGCGATGCCGACGAGCTGGCCTTCAAGCGCGACCAAGCCAAGCAGCAGCGGTCTTTCCAATACTCGCAGCTTGCCGAGCGTCGCAAGGATCGTGCCAGCCGTGAGAGCATCGAATTGCTCAAAGCCACGGAGCGCCAAAGCCGCGATGCAGCGAATCGGAAAAAGCGCGACGAGGTGGTTCTGCCTCATCCGCAAATGCCCCACGGCCTCCACGTTGCAAAATCCGTCTGGAACGGCCCGACGCAGAAAGTTGTCCTCAGCTTGCTTTTCGACGAAGCGAACCGCCGGCACAAGGACGAACTCAAGGCGTGGCGCGATTATGAGAACGAACACGATTTTACCTATCGTCATTTCAAGTCGGGCGCAAGCACGCCCAAGCCGAAAAATTGGTTCGAGGAACAATTCTACTCATCTCCGCTTGATGGTGAAGCGCCTGATGCAGAAACGATGATAACGAGCTATCTTGCAGCCTTCCCCGATAGCGAGGCTTCAAAGAGGGTGGTGCAGATGTTGCAGGACATGAGCGAGGACGAGGGCGACGAGGCATACACCGCCAACCCGAAAGCAACCTACGGCGATTCGGAGGACGAAGATAACCCACTTCGGAGCAACAAGATGGAGGCGGCACATTCTGGTAATGAAATTCAGCAGGATATGAAAGCGACAAAACTCAAAAAGGCGAAGCGTCTCCAGCGACCGATGACAATCGAGGAAATAATTCAGAGCATCTGCAACCTCTATGGAAGATTCTATTTGCAGTTTGAGGCTATCATCGGCAATCTTTCGTGCGACCCCTACTACGACTTCATGCGACTCTTGCAGACCGACCCGACGAAGATGGAGGACACACCCGACGATGATGATGCCATGAGGCAATGCAAGGCCGACGTGCGAATGTGGTTCGATCAATACACCGAATGGCTGCAAATGCGCGAGGCGGTCGATGCAGGAACGGCAGGAGCCGACGAATACGGCGAATGAGGTCAATTCTCCCGACAAATCTTTTCTTCATATACATTCAAAGGGGGTGTCTCCGTGAGGAGCCATCCCTTTTGTTGCCGAAGCACGCATCCCATCCCTCAAAAATAAAAGTGTGGCCACAAGTGACCCATGCCAACCCCCACCTCAACCCCCATCCCCGACCCCGACCTAACCCCAACCGCACAATCAAGGCCATCAAAAACGCACACCCAATCTTGCAAACGCACACGTTCACACCCGAAATCGTCACGAATACGCGACGATAACGTCCTCAGACCCCCGTAGTTTGCCCATATTTTGCCCACAATCGACTTTCTCCACCCAGGCGATAAGTTCCCATCTTCGCAGAGAAATGCGGGTACACGCGAAATATCTCACACCCGATTTTTTAGAGAATGTCGGGTACCTTTGACGCCACGTTCAACCCACCACCCCCCCACCCACCACCGATGCAAGCAAGCTCCAGCAACGTGTCGGAAATACCGACATACCAAAGGGCAAAGAAAGCGCCCCATTTCTTCGCCCTTTATGTGTATTCGCTGGCATTAGCAAAAGGCTATGTGTGGATATTGGGCTTGTAGTACCTACCCACCCCCACGCGCGTCGCGCATTTGGGATGCACCACCCCCCCCTGCTGGGTGACATCGACAGGACGGACGGACAAACAGGACACAACAACCATCGACACGCCCCGACCATCAGCACACCACCAACAACCGACACCACCGACCGAGCGACACCCGACCCCATCAGCAGCGCACCCCCTTTCACCCTCCCTTTGAATCCAAATTTGCACCCCTATTCCTATTTGCTTGCAGACACCTATATTTTGCACATATACGAAAAGCCATCATAACAAAATGACAACAAAATATAAACATATTAACAACAAAATAAAAACGATGTAAACGTCTTAAAAACAATATGTTAAATAGTCTTAACGGCTCGAAAATAATTGCCGAAAAATTTGGAGGGTATTGTGTTTTTCCCTTATCTTTGCACCGTCAAAAAAACATTATTCACCATTAACAATTTATTTTTATGTCACACTTCACACTTTCACCCGTAGCAAGCCAAATCATTGAGGCTATCAACGAGAGCAGCAACATCGCCGAAACCATCCTTTCGCTCGACAAGTCGGACTTAACCGAAAAAGAGCAAGAAGAACTTAACGCAGCACTTGGCACACTTGACAAGCATCTGCACACGCTATTAGGCTACGCGATTGCATAGCATCAGCGCACAACCATCAGAGAGGGACGCAGCTGCGCCCCTCTTTTTTTGGCTCATAGGTCTGCAACCAGAGCAGCGGCCACACCATGCCATCCTGCAATTTCCCATTGATCCGAGCGAAGCGGCCACACATACCGGGCAATGCATCAGGAGCGCACCGCGTCCACTTGCCAATGATAGGCCAATCTCCGACACCTATACATTGCAAAGATTGATGATTCAGCGCGTAGTACTACGTCACCCATCATTTTTCGTGTCTGCCTTTTGGTGATGTCCCGAAGAGTCCGTATCTTTGCCACGACATAAAATAAATTGTTATGGCAACTATTTGCCGCTCGAAGGTGTCATTTGTGAAAATGGCATCTTCCTTTTTTTATGCCTTGCGTCCTGCTGGTTACATTTAAGAGTTAAAAAGAACTAAAAAATGCGGATGATATTTTGTGAACACCGTTTAATTTCCCATCTTTGCCCCATCAGAACAAGCGGCAACCATTCGCCGTTATCATAAACAAAGCATTTGAACACACTAACAATTCAATAAGATGGAGATCGACAGCCTACACCTGGCACTGATAGTGCAGGGGGTAATCAAGAGGGCGAAGGAGGGCGACCCACTGGCGAAAGAGACGCTGGAGGAATGGAACCGAATGAACCAGGAGGAGGGATTGCCTCCAATGGAGCAACTACTTCGGGAGTGGGTGGAACAGAATCGACCAAAGGAAGCCGAAACACCGAAGCAAAGCGAATTGACACCCGAAGAGGAGCGCGAACTCGTGCTTGACGGCATGGACTTCGGCATGGACTTCATCACCCAGGATGGAGCTGTCAAGTATGCTGACTTCTTTGCGCAGATGGTCAACAACTTCGGCGACGGCATCCGTCCTTATGTGGCACAAATCTATCTTGGATTGTCCGCAAAGGTGGACGATGACACCGCCGACCAAATGGATGACCGCGCTACTGTGCGAAAGTTCAATATAAACACAATTGTCCTTCCTCCTGTGGTGATGCAGAACTTGGAGCACTCAAAACCCTGCTGGTCTTGCAAGCATTAAGAAAGATGTAGTAGGGTATAACTCTAGATCAACCGACATCCTTATTTGTCAAATGGTGATGTACGCTGCTTGGTCAAATTATTTTTCGATGTCCATATTTGGCCACATCAATAATTATCGCTATATTTGCGCTCGCGTTGTTCGTAAGACAGCGTTTAAGTTTGCCGCAAGTGTCCGACCGCGATGGCCTGGCACTTGCATTCTTTTGGCATCAATGGTACGAAAGTACATACCAGGACCTGCAAAAAGCAGGTCAATGTGACCAAAAACGTGACCAAAAACGGGCACTTGATAGATACAACAATGCCAACCTATTTGATAATCAATAGATTGGCATTGTTTCATTGTACCCCAAGCGGGGGTCGAACCCGCACGGCCTTTTGGGCCAAGGGATTTTAAGTCCCTCGTGTCTACCGATTCCACCATCAGGGCAGACCTGTCGGTCGCGAAGCGTTGCCGCTTTTCGTTTTTGACGGGCGCAAAGATACGTCATTTTTTCGAATTATCCAATTATTTCGACGGAAAAATGTAATTTCTGTGTTCAAAAAATAGCAAAATGCCCCTTTTTGATGGCTCTAAATTGGTTTTTCTTGGTTTTTTGCAAAAAGAAACATCCTAAAAATTTGTTTTTTCAAATATATTCATTATATTTGCACCCACTAAAAAAAAAAGATAACCCAAACCGATGAAGGAAAAGATTATCATCTACCAGGCTTTGGTTCGTCTGTTCGGTAATGGAAATACGACCCGCGAGCATAATGGCACGATTGAGCAGAACGGATGTGGTAAGATGAGCGATTTTTCGGAGGTGGCGCTGCGTTCCATTCGAAAACTTGGCTGCAACTATATCTGGTACACCGGATTGCTGCAGCAGGCTTCTGCTACCGACTATTCAAGATATGGTATACCCCGTCAGAACCCACAGGTGCTGAAGGGTATTGCTGGTTCCCCCTATGCCATTTCTGATTATTATAGCGTGTCATGTGACTTGGCTGACGATCCGGATCGTCGTATGGAGGAGTTTGATGCCCTTGTCGAACGCACTCATAAGGTGGGCCTTAAGATGATTATCGATTTTGTGCCGAATCATGTTGCCCGTCATTACAAGAGCGTAACCAAGCCAAAGAACGTCAGCGACCTTGGTGAGTACGATCACGTGGACCGTCCCTTTGATCCCCATAACAACTTCTATTATTGTGAAGAACCTCTTCATCTTGACAGGATAGGAGTGGCACCTAGCGAAGAGATGGGACCATATGTCGAAAATCCTGCTTGTGCCACTGGCAATGATGTTTTCAACGCTTGGCCCGACAAATATGATTGGTACGAGACCGTTAAGTTGAACTTCGGCATCGACTATATGGGAGGTGGGCGCGATTATTTTACCCCTCTACCCAATACTTGGCTTAAATTGCGCGACATTCTCGTCTATTGGGCCGAAAAGGGCGTCGATGGTTTCCGTTGCGATATGGCGTTTATGGTTCCCGTTGATTTCTGGCATTGGATTATCCCACAGATCAAGGAAATCAACCCCAATATCATCTTCATCGCTGAGATCTACGAGCCTGCGCTTTATTCAAGCTACATCAACTACGGAGGGTTCGACTACCTCTACGACAAAGTGGGTCTGTATGATACACTGCGTGGTATCGTCGAGTGTCGTGAGTCAGCAAGTGCCATTACTCAGGTTTGGCAGGGGCTCAATGGTGTGCAGGAGCATATGCTCAACTTCCTCGAGAATCACGACGAACAGCGTCTGGCTTCTGACTTTTTTGCCGGCGATCCCATCAAAGGACGTCCCGCGCTCATAGTCAGCGTTCTAATGAACACTTGTCCCTTCCTTAATTATTTCGGACAGGAACTTGGCGAACGCGGCATGGATGAGGAAGGGTATTCAGGTCTCGACGGACGAACCACGATTTTCGATTATTGGACCGTTGATACCATTTATCAGTGGCGTGGCGAGAAGGGTCTTTGGCGCCGTCATATGCTTCCCAAGAGTATGCGTGACCTGCGCGACTATTACAACAAGGTGTTCTCCATCGCCAATTCCTGCGATGCACTGCGTGAAGGTGATTTTTACGACCTTACCTATTGCAATTACAACAATCCCGAATACAACATCCACCGTACGTTCAGCTTCATTCGCCATTCGCGCCATGACCTGGTGCTCGTGGTGGCCAATTTCCAGGGCGAAGACCAGCAGATTGCTGTCAACGTGCCGCAGGAGGCATGGGATTATGTTGGAATCGTCCCCGGACGCAGACGCCATGTCGAGAACCTGCTTACTGGTGAGTGGGACTTCGGTGTTTTCTCGACTACTGAACCCGTGCGCGTCAAAGTACCTGCCTATGATGCAGTAGTTTTGCGCATAAAAGGCAAGTAGCAATGAATTTTCAATCAAATTGGAGCAGAAATCGCAAATTATTTGCATTTTCTGCCCTTTTTTTTACCGACCTATTGTTTTAAAGTTTATATTTGCACCGTATTATGCACATATAATATAATATTATGAATAATAACTTCCTTGTTTTCTCGGGTCGAGCTTCACGTTACCTCGCCGAAAAGATTTGTGCCAACTTGGGATGTCCCCTTGGTAATCTGCTGATTCAAACCTTTGCTGATGGAGAGTTCGGCGTATCGTTCGAAGAGTCCATTCGCGGCAAGTATGTATTCCTCGTTCAGAGCACCTTCCCAAGCGCTGACAACCTGATGGAACTGCTCCTCATGATCGATGCAGCCAAGCGTGCTTCGGCTGCACAGATTGCTGCCGTTATTCCATATTTCGGATGGGCACGTCAGGATCGAAAGGACAAGCCACGTGTTGCCATTGGCGCCAAACTCGTTGCCGATATGTTGGCCACCGCCGGCATCAATCGTCTCATCACCATGGACCTCCATGCTGACCAGATCCAGGGCTTCTTCGACTGCCCTGTTGATCATCTCTACGCTTCGAGTGTCCTCATGCCTTACATTGCCAACGAGGTCGGCCTCGACAATCTCGTCATGGCCTCTCCCGATGCCGGTGGTTCAAAGCGTGCATACACCTATTCCAAGTACTTCAATGTTCCCATGGTGATGTGCGACAAGCATCGCGACAAACCCAACTCGATTGGTGAGATGTTCCTCATTGGCGACGTTACAGGCAAGGATGTTGTCCTCGTCGACGACATGGTCGATACCGCAGGAACCATCACCAAGGCTGCCGACCTCATCATGAAGATGGGAGCACGCAGTGTTCGTGCTTGTGCCAGCCACTGCGTCATGTCTGGACCTGCCAGCGAACGTGTCGATAACAGCATGCTGAAGGAGATTGTCTTCACCGACTCAATTCCTTATCGCGGCTCCAGCCCTAAGGTAAAGACCATTACCATCTCCAATCTCTTTGCTGAGACTATCCGTCGCGTCATGAACAACGAGCCTATCTCCAGCCAGTTCCTGATTTGATAAGAGGTTCTGAAGGGTTCTGAAAAGTTCTGAAAGGTTCTGAAGGGATCTGAAGAGTTCTGAAAGGTTCTGAAAGGTTCTGAAGGGATCTGAAGAGTTCTGAAAGGTTCTGAAGGGATCTGAAGAGTTCTGAAAGGTTCTGTCCCTTTAATTCCTACAAGTTGAGCAAATACGATACTTGAATTTTTATAAAACTATGAAGCATTTCTTCTCAACCTTAGTGATGGCTTTTGGACTCTGCAGTAGTGTCCTTGTGGCACAGCAGATGCCTCAGATGCCACCGCTGCCTATGGATCCGCAGGTGCGCTACGGCCAGCTGCCCAACGGCCTCACATACTACATTCGGCACAATGATCTACCCGAGCATCATGCCGAGTTCTTCATTGCCCAGAAAGTTGGCTCGGTCCTCGAAGAAGAGAGCCAGCGCGGTCTTGCTCACTTCCTTGAGCACATGGCCTTCAATGGCACCAAGAACTACCCTGGCAAAGGCTTGCTCGAGTATCTGCAGCGCCATGGCGTCAAGTTCGGCACCAATGTCAATGCCTATACCTCCATCGATGAGACTGTCTATAACATTTCCGACGTTCCCATCGATGAAAAGCTTCATCCGGGCATCGTTGATAGCTGTCTGCTCATCCTCCACGATTGGAGCGGTTATCTAACGCTCGATGGAGATGAGATTGATAAGGAGCGCGGTGTGATTCACGAGGAATGGCGTACCCGTACGAGTGCCACTCTCCGTATGTACGAAACCATTCTTCCGAAGCTCATTCCCGGCAATCGCTATGCTGAGCGTATGCCTATCGGCCTGATGTCGGTGGTCGATAACTTTGCTTACGACGAACTGCGCAACTACTATCACAAGTGGTATCGTCCCGACCTGCAGGGCATTTTCGTTGTTGGTGATGTTGATGTCGATGCTGTGGAGCAGAAGATTCAGACCCTTTGGTCGGATATCCACAACCCTGAGAATGAAGCAGAACGTGTATACTTCCCAGTTGAGGACAACCAGGAACCTCTGGTGGCCGTAGCCAGTGACCCTGAGCAGAACTACAACGTCCTTGCTGTCATGTACAAGACCGATCCACTGCCCGATGCTGTCAAGCTTACGCAGATTGGCTATATGACCAGCCTCCTCGAGAACATCATCACCATGGCCCTCAACCAGCGTTTGGCCGAGCTTACACAGAAAGCCGATGCGCCTTTCATGCAGGCTGGTGCCGAGTTCGGCAAGTACATTGTCTGCAAGACCAAGGAGTGCTTCGAGCTTGACATCGTTTTCCGCGAGAATGAGTGGCAGAAAGGCCTCAATGCAGCTCTTGGCGTAGTGCTTTCGGCAGCCAAATATGGCTTTACCGAGAGCGAAATTGAGCGCGTGAAGGCAGATATTCTCAGTGGTATGGAGAATGCCTACAACGAGCGCGACAAGCAGAAGAACCGTACCATCGTGCGCGAGATCCAGCGTCACTTCCTCAGTGCTGAACCTATGCCTGGCATTGAGATGGAGTGGCAGATGGTACAGCAGATCTTCCCCATGCTCAGCGCTGCAATGATCAATCAGGTGGCCCAGCAGATTGTCACACCCAACAATGTGGCTTTGCTTGTCATGGGTCAGCAGAAGGAGGGTAACGTTCTCCCCACTGAAGATGAACTGCTTGCTGCCTATAATGCTGCACTTCAGCAAGAGGTATCTGCCTACGAAGAGGCTCTCAGCGGCATTGAGTTGCTGCCCAATGCACCAGCACGTACCGGCAAGGTAGTCAGCGAAGAGGCTGGCGATTGGGGATCAACAGTTTGGACCCTCTCCAACGGCGTTACCGTGGTCTATAAGCCCACCGACTTCAAGAAGGATCAGGTGCTTATGAGTGCTTACTCGAAGGGCGGTACACGCCTTGACATGACTCAGCCTAACATCGTCCGTCAGACCATTGAGGATCTGGCTACTGTGGGTGGTCTTGGACAGTTCAGCGCCACCGATCTTCCCAAGGTTCTTGCCGGTAAGAATGCGTCAGTCAGCATGAGTGTCGATGCTCGCAGCGAGAGTCTTAGTGGTTCGGCAGCACCCAAGGATCTGCGCACACTCTTCGAACTCATCTACCTCAACATGACCGATTTGCGTTACGATGAGGAGGCCTATCAGGCCTGGTTCAAGCGTCAGCAGACACAGCTCCAGATGATTCAGGACAACCCGCAGAAGATCATGAGCGACTCTTTGCAGCTCACCCTCTATCCAGGTATGCCAGATATGGCACCCACGCAGCTCGCCGATCTCGACCTCATCGATTACCGCAAGGGCTTTGAGCTGGGCAAGAAGCGTTTTGCCAATGCTGCTGACTTCACCTTCTACTTTGTCGGAAACGTTGATGTCGATAGTCTTCGTCAGATGTCAGAGCAGTATCTTGCCAATCTTCCTGCTAGTGCTGACCGCGAGGTTCGTCCAGCCGCCGTTCTTCCCGTAGCAGGCAGTCGTGAGAATCGCTTCGACCTGCCTATGCAACAGGCAAAGACTTCGGTCTATGACATCTTCTATGTCTATGACACTCCTTATACGCTGAAGGACGGTCTCACTGCCAATATGCTTGGCCAGAGTGTCAGCATCATCTTTACAGAAACTATCCGCGAGGAGGAGGGCGCTGTCTATTCGCCACATGCCCAGGCTTCGATGGACGCCACCACCGGCTTGCTCACCATGCTTTACCTGTTTGATACGGGTGCCGACAAGCTTGAGAATGCTGAGGCTGTGGCTTATCGCGAGATTCAGAAAATTGCCGATGAGGGCGTGCGTGACGACGTCTTCCAGAAGGTTCACGACTATATGGTCAAGAGTCATCAGGAGCAGGTCAAGGAGAACAGCTACTGGCTCAGCAATCTGCAGCAGAAGCGTGAGTTCGGCATCAACAATGTTGATGGCTGGGAGGAGATCTTCGACAGCATTACAGCCGACGATGTCAAGGCTATGCTTCAGCGCTTCCTTTCTACTGAAGCCACGCGCATCCAGTTCGTTGCCAATGGCGTAGAAGTGGAGAAATAATAATATTAGATTCATGTCCCCCAAGAACGAACCCTTGGGGGACATTATATTTATTTAGTAATGAAAAGAGCCTATTCCTTGTTAGTATTGTTATGGTTTACGAGCTCGTTTCTGTTTTCGCAAGATTATCTGGTCCTTTATAGGCAAAACGGTGGGCAACCCATTTCAATTCCTCTATTGGATATCGAATGTATCTTGCATGATAATGATTCAGTTCAGACCATAGTTACAAAGACAGGGTACATAGAAACACCTATTCAGGAAATAGATAGTTTGGTTTTTGTTTCAATTCATGCTTGTCTTGACGAAAACCATCCTCACATCATAGATCTTGGTCTGCCTTCTGGTACAAAGTGGGCATGCTGCAATATTGGTGCTGATGTTCCTGAAGATTTTGGTGGGTTCTATGCATGGGGAGAAACACTGGAGAAGAGTCATTATGCTTTGGATAATTACGCTTATCTTGACGAATATGATCAATATTTTCTTCTTGGAGAGGATATTGCAGGTACTGCCTACGATGTATCCTATGTGAATTGGGGTGGTTCCTGGAGGATGCCAACGGATGAACAGATTAAGGAATTATTGGACAATTGCACCTGCAAGTGGTTTTTGCTAAACGAAGTGTGTGGCTTGCTTGTTACTGGTTCGAATGGTGCTACAATCTTCCTTCCTGCCGCTGGATACAGCAGGGACGGTATTATAGGAGGTGTAAGTTCTGGGGGCAACTACTGGTCGTCGACGGTTCGTCCACAGAATAATGATGCTTTTGGCCTCTATTTCGATTGTGATGGATGGTATCGGGGCTTTAGCAGCCGATATGACGGTCGTGCCGTTCGTGCTGTTTGGCGGTAGCCTGTGCTTGAGGAAAGGAAGTCTTGTCGGAGTTATTGTTTTCGTCCCCGTCTACAGGATGCATTGAGTCCGCAAAGGTTGCAGGTGTAGTCACGTCGGCGGACGTTGTGCCCGATGCCGATTACACCGCTTATAGATTTTATGGGAATCATCAGGCAGGAGTCGGTGAGATGAATGTCGCATGGAGTGGGAGAGACATCGCAATTTTGTGGGGAGACTTTAGGTTTGAATAATTCAAAGAGGATGGGTTGTTCCTTGACGTGCCATCCGCAATAGCCTGGGCTGTATCGGTTTGTGCGATACAGCCCTTTTGGTGTAAGTTGCTCCTGCAAAAGATCTTCCATCCGGTCGGCGGTCTTTTCGGCGATGATAGAGCCGATTTCATTGGCTAGATAGACACGCACCATATCGCCTTCCTGCGTCAAACGATGCTGGAAGGCCTCAAATTCCTGTCCGGCTGTAGCAACAAACCAACAAAGAGCCTCGCTGCCTTTCAGCTGATTGGAGATGATTTTACCTGGGTGAAAACTATGGAGGGGATGAATATCTGTGGTGACGAAAGCGAACCTTGCATGGAGGAACCCTTGAATTTCGTCTATCAACGACAAGACCTCCTGACGCATTGCAGCATCAGAAGGTATAGATGTAAGGATCTCTTCGGTCGAGAGACCCAGTTCACCGTATGTCAGCGTCCTTTCGATCATTGAAGTCATGAAGTGCCTCAAAGAAGGCATCGATGTTGGCCAATGGTGTGTTCGGCGGTGTGTCGCATCCGCTCGACAAGACGAAATTCGGAAATGTAGCACAGCGTTTCAGTAATTCTATGACAGCCTGCTTCATTTCTTCCACAGTTCCCTGCTTGAAGACTGTGACTGGATCAAGGTTGCCCATGGCTAGTTTATCTGCAGGAATGTCACGGAGAACTTCTGCCATATCGCATTTGTTGCCGAAATGGTAAGCATCGGCTCCGGTGGCGACCATCGCACGCGTGCAATGACCGGTGTTTCCGCAATTGTGAAGCACTACCATGAACAGTTCGTCCTGAACAGCATCAACAATTTGTTTGACATATTTTGAGCTGAATTCCATGCAGCCATCATTAGAAAGCAGACCAGCCGCTGGTTCGGCCATCAGGACTCCATTGACACCTGTCGCCTTAAGAGCTCGGCAATAACAGAGGATGAAATCGGTGCATTTCTGCAGCAGTTCATGTGCCAACAATGGTTCGCTGTAGGCAAGGACCATAATCTCAGACATATCATATAGTCTTCCTGCCAGTGAGAATGGCCCGATACATCCTGCAAAGATGGGACGATCGGTAACTTCATGAGAAGCTATGATGTTGGCTTTCAGATATTCTCGAATGCGGCCGCTGTCAAGCGAAGGGACTTTCAAATTGTGTATGTCGTCGGCGGTCTTTAGTAATCGGCCGCTGACTGTCGCTATTTCGTTCTCGGGGAAGAGAATGGGCGCGCCAAAGGAGTCGGCTTCGACGGTTAGGTCCATAGCTGTGCAGCTCGCTCCCGTAGGATAATGATCGGCGAGATAGCGGATGGCTTTGGCATGGATGGTGCCTGTGGTGATGGCTTCGCGCACGGAATGCCCCGTAGCGTCAATGCCTGGATGAGTCATAACGGGTATTGCTATGACTTTGGGATTGGCGATTACATCTTGTCGCCATTGGTGCATATTCATTGTCATTTAGCTCTTGCTGATTTCAAGTCCTTTCTGCGAAAGGGTCATTTCTACAAATCGTGCTTTGTTGTTGGGTGGAGTAGCCAGAAGGGTCTTGCGGATTCGAGCGGCAGCCTCGTCATCCTTGGCGACCATATAGAGGTAGCCGCCTCCTCCTGCTCCCGGTAGTTTGTATCCGAGGCAGAGGTCATCAATCATTCGTGTGATGGACTGCACGGCTGGTGGATTGGTTCCACTATCGATGCGTTGGTTCTGGTTCCAGGTCTTGCGAATAAGGCGACCCATCGATTCGAAGGCTCCACGTTGGATGACATCGTAAAGGTCGAGGGCATGCTGCTTCATCTCAGCGAGGATGTCAAGACGTTCGGTCTCGTTGAGGAACATACCGCGGACTATCTCGGCGAGGATGCCTTTGGCTGTGCGGGTGATGCCTGTGTAATAAAGCAGATGGCACTTTGAATATTCGGGTGACGTGAAGAGTGTGTCAGGCAACCATCTGACCAAGGGTTGCTGCTGCCATCCTGGTTGTGTCTGCAGGAGCTTGACGCCATGCAGAACGCCTCCATACTGATCCTGCCAACCACCCCCTGTAGTGAGTAATTGCTCGAGGACAAGGGTTCGATTTGAAATCTCATATTTGTCCCATCCCAAGCCGCAAAAATCATTCACCGCACCGAGCACGGTGGCTGCTAGCATGGAACTTGTACCCAGTCCGGAGCCTGCGGGAATCGCCGATAGGGTCGTCATTTCGATGCCGCTGCCGAAAGCGTCCAGTTGATCCTTCAATGAATTGAATTGATGTGCACTGAACCTAGGTGAAAAACCTGCCAAAACCAATGCTGCCTTAGGAATGGAGAAGGGCGAGCCTACTTTGTTGAATTGTTGTAGGTCGTCGTAAGTCATAACCTCTTCGCTGGCACCAAGGTCGATGCTTCGAAGGATTATGCGCTTCTTCTTGCAGGGTTTCACATATACTTGCAGTGGAGGTTGGCCATTTAGTTCGATGGCGATGTTTACCACATTGCCGCCTTGCATCATGGAATAGGGAGGAGTGTCGGTCCAACCACCGGCAAGGTCAATGCGCACGGGGCTGCGGCTCCATACGATCTGGTCGGCATAAACACTGAGCGTAGGGCTTTGTTGCTGCATCAATGTTTCTGTCAGACCTTCACGCATTAGGCTGAAAGCGCGTTCTTCGTATTCCCCTCCCTCTTTATCGGCAAGTTGGGCGCGGAACATAGCATCGCTGATTTTGGTCATCCTCGAAGCTGTGTCAGGCAGTGGAGCTGGAGCAGGAATACCATAGCGTAGGAATTGGTCAGCGGCATCCTTCAAGTTGAGTTGATAGAAGATCGACTTCTCCCAATTGCTTGCCAGTTGAGGCCAGTTACTCTTGCGGAATGCTTCACGTTGGGCTGTGAGTCGGCGCAGGTTGGCGTATGACGAAATCTCTTCGGCAGTTAGTTTCCGACTTTCGTCCCAAATGGTCTTGCCCTGAGGATTTTCGCCATTGATCATCCAAGCCAGTACATCTTCCATCTTCTTGACGTCATCGACGATGGGGTAGAGGCGGGCCTCTTGTTGTGGATTGCTGCAGTTCTTGCAACCAAGTCGCTCCAGAAGCCACGCTGGATGTGGGTCAGAGAACTCGTAAGGGCGTACAACCCATTCGTCGTCACCGAAGGGAACGATGTCGATGCAGACACCTGTGGGCAGATTGAGTTTCCAATCATTTACAGGTACACCAGTGATGATGTTACATCCATTCAGATGCCAATGGGACCCAATGTAAGAGTTCTCAATCCATGTGTTGGCATTCTGTTCGGTGAATTTGATGAAGCATTCGGCATTTTGGATGAAGATGCTGGGATGTGGCTTGAGTCCCTTGCGCAGGATCTCATGCTGATTGATGACTGAGTTCTGTACGGCAAGGGTCGATGAAATCATTTCGGGAGACGTGCCATAATGATGAAATTCACCGCCTGGTAATGGAAGGATCATCACTTTGAGTTCGTTCAACTCCTTATCCGCAATCTTCGGGTTGGCGCCGAGAGCCATACCGAATTCGGAATACATATCGTAGAAGCCCACATCTTCGGCCTTGAGTTCGGCATCAGTGTGTACAGCTTTCAATGAGCGTTTCATCAGCAGATTCATTGCCTTGTCGGAGAAGAGCCAGATGCCGATGTCCATAAGGAAGAAACTGTCGCGCATGAGTTGGCTCAATGTCTCGACCGAAGGTTTCTGAAGCATATATTCAAGAACATCGGGCGTGGCACGCTTGGAGACGAAAACACCATGATTGCGTGCCAACGAAGAGTCGGCCCAAAGTCCATAGCAAACAACATCGGCCTCAGGAATTGGCTGCAACGGCCCTGTGGCACGAATATAGACGTCGCCGCTCACCACCATCGTGGTCAACGACTGTGGTGCACGTTGCATGATGTCCTCGAAGAGTGGCAGCTGCAGATCGAGAAGCGTCTGCGAAAGTCGTTGTCCGCGCTTCCACCTGAACACAGGAATGGGAGTGAGAATCTTGCCAGAAGGAGCATAAGCCGGCAGACGTCGTGATTGACCGCCTGCGTGGAGGAGAATAACACGTTCGCCTGGAATCAGCCAATGCGCCTCGCGCGCCTTGCTGATGGCCCAAGTGGTGCCACCTCCGCTTCCGAGTTTGGCCCCTATGGGATCGTTGGTGCAGAACCATTGGTCGTGGTCCTTGCCTGTGATGTCATGGAAACAATTCACAAGATTGGGTGGAAGGGATAACAACTTTTTCATAAGTTCATGAGGAGGTTATGAGTTATGTGTTCATGTGGCTTCAATCTCACAAAAATCGCACAAAGATACCATAAAATCACGAAACGGCAAAGCATTTGTCGTATTATTTGCAAAAAATCGTTCTTTTTCTTGGAAAAGTCGATTCTTTTCCCTATTTTTGCAGCCTAATACATGAATTATGATGAAAAAGATTATGTGCAAATCGGTGGCCATTTTTGCCACTCTCTCAGCTATCTCTTTCGAAGCTTATTCGCAGACAGCTATTACGCCGGAGGTATTGCAACAGTTGCAGCAGACCATGCAGCCTCAGGATAAGGTCGTGCGCAATGCTTTGGCTGGCACCAGTATTTCGGTACTTGCCACCGATGCGTCGACGCTCAGTGCCGTGGACGACCACTTTACTTATCGCGTGCCCAACAAGGGTATCACCGATCAGGCTTCGTCGGGTCGCTGCTGGCTCTTTACGACTATGAATTTGTTGCGCAGCAAGGCCATCAATAACTATAACCTGAAGGGACTGGAACTGTCGTGCAACTATTTGTTCTTCTACGACCAGCTTGAAAAGTCAAACCTCTTCCTTCAGGGTATCATCGACACGCGTCAGAAGGCCGACGATGACCGTATGGTCGATTGGCTCTTCCAGAATCCACTTTCTGATGGCGGTACATTCTGCGGAGGAGCAGACCTCGTGCAGAAGTATGGCGTGGTGCCCTACGATGTAATGCCCGACAACTATCAGTCCAACAACACCCGTGACATCGATATGCTTCTGAAGTTGAAGCTTCGTGAGATGGGTCTTGAGCTTCGCGCAATGGCTAACCCTACTGAAAAGGGCAAGAAGGCTGCCACAACTGTGCAGTTGGAGAAGTGTAAGGTGGAGATGTTGGGCATAATCTACCATATCCTGACGTTAGCCTACGGCGTACCTCCTACATCGTTTAATTGGACTGAACGTAAGGTGAACGACAACGTGGTGAGCTGTGAGACATATACTCCCCAATCATTCTATGCCAAGTATTGGGACGATGACGCGTTGTATGACAACTACATTATGGTGATGAATGACCCGTTGCGTGAATACTACAAGACCTATCAGATTGATTACGATCGTCATACTTATGACGGACACGACTGGGTGTATCTGAACCTTCCGGCCGACGAGATCAAACCGATGGCTGTGGCGTCTCTGCGTGACTCGACGGCAATGTATTTCTCTTGTGACGTGGCCAAGTTCCTCAATCGCAAGAATGGTACGCTCGATCTCAATAATTTCGACTATGAATCACTTTTGGGTACTGACTTCAAGATGGATAAGCGCCAGCGGGTCTATACCCATGCTTCTGGTTCAAGCCATGCTATGACGATGGTTGCTGTAGATATTGATACTATCCAGAGCCCTTTGTGCAGCATTTCGCCCGATATGGATCCTGCCAGTCTTCACATCAAGAAATGGATGGTGGAGAACAGCTGGGGAGCTTCCAGTGGACACAAGGGACACTTGATTATGACTGACGAGTGGTTTGACAACTATATGTTCCGTCTCGTCATTCGCAAGGAATATGTGGCAAAGAAGTACATCGATATGCTTGACCAGAAACCTACATTGCTGCCGGCTTGGGATCCAATGTTCTTGGGTGAGGAATAAGTAGGATCAAATAGGTCACGATAGATAACGGGGCCAATAGGCCTGATATTTTTTATACTATGAGAGCATTCTATTTTTGCGCGATTATTGCGATGGGGTTGACGCTGGCATCGTGCGTCGGTTTGAATTCCGATTCGGAAGTGAAGGTGGATACTTGGTATTCACCCCAGGGAACGGTACAGTTGGATTATCTGCTCGGACATGATGTGGGCTGCAAGGCTGTAACTATTTGGCTTGACAGTATTAAGTCGTCGTATCGAGAAGAGGATCCGCAGACCTTGTGCAAAGCCTACCTGATTTATCAGGATCGTGATTACCTTACTTATTATATAAATGTACAGAACCTCCCGACGGAGGATTATGAAGGCGACACCAGTTATCGGGTGTTGACGTTTGTAAGGAAAGATGGCCATGTGCTGGGTGTCGCAGAACTGATTGACGATATGGATGAGCTTAGCCGAAAGATTTTGGCGCGTACCCGGATAGAGAATCCTTGGGCTATTGAAGCTCTAGGCGGCGAAGAGGAATTCCTGGCGCTGATTCCGAATTTCTCTGTTGGTGTCACAGCGAGAGGGCTTACTTTCTGTTTCCCTGTCATTGAATGGACGTGGCTTTCGTTGTGCAATATTCCATCAGCAGAAGTGAGGTTGAAATAGTGAAAATAGCGCCTAAAGATAGCATTTTATTGTTGTTTTTGTAAAAAATCAGAAACAAAAAATGTAAAAAACATAGATTGTTGAACAGTTAACATTTTTTTTTCGTATCTTTGCCACGATTATGAGTACCATTGTGCGATTTAGTCGCTTCTTGACGTTGCTGCTTTTGCTAGCTACTGTTTCCGTTTGTCGGGCACAGAAGTCTGATCGTACTTACTTGGGTCCTGGCAATTGGTTTCTTGGAATAGATGTAGGCACTGGCCTTTCTTTGGCTGAAAATGTAATACACGACAACTTTTACAAAACCAGACTTCCTAGTGGTAGCATTCAGATTGGACGTACTCTCACTCCGAAGTGGAACCTGCGACTTTCAGCAGGTGTTTCTTCCCAACTCGGCCATCCACCTGCAGCTGCAAGAAGATACCTCCCCGATATGTTCACACCATATCAGTTCGCACTTGGCGTAGGAACATTCGACATTATGCTTAATATTGCCAACTGCTTTCGTAAATACGATTCGCGTAATTGGTACGATTGTTACCTGGTCGTGGGTGGAGGCGAACTTTATCGTTTCTATGTCGATGACAAGGTCGATGACTGGTATGAGGACATCTATGTGGTCGATCGTTCGAAGGAATGGTACTGGACTGCTAAGATTGGCCACGAGTCGGCATGGCACATTATGAGGGAGTGTGACTTGACGTTCGAACTGGACTTCCATGTCACCGATAATGCTTATAATGGCGTGAATGGAGGTGCGCAGAAAATTGATTTCTTCGTGACTGCAAAACTGGGCATAGTATACTATATTCCCAATGGGCAACATCGACAGCGTTTCGCCAATCCAAGGAAATACCACCGTTATTGGACGGAGTTGGATTGATTACGTTTCTATTCTGCATCAATTATACCTTTGAACACAATAATTCGTTTATAAAAACGTTATTATCAATATAACTTAAAAATTAAAGAAAATGAAATCCATCATCATTCACTCAGCTGCTTTCGCCATCCTGCTTGTGTCGAGTGGTTTCAATGCCAACGCTCAAGAGAATGGGACAAGTATCTGGGGAAATCGCGGCGGTCAATATGCTGGCGATGAGGGGATGAAAACTGAAGAGCAAGCTCTTCTCGAGTCTTTGTACACCGAAGAGGATGCCGAGCAAATTTCCAAATTGTTCCAGACCGAGGAATACATATTCCCGATGGACATCCGTGACAATTGGCACCTTGGCCTTCATCTTGGTGCTATGCATTCGTGGGGAAGTTATGACGATGAGGCAGGTTGGCTGAAACGCACCAATTTTGCCGCAGCCCTTTCTTTCGGCAAGTATCTAACTCCTGTAAATGACTTGCGTTTCCAGCTTTTCTATGGGCGTGGAACGGGAGTGCGAGGGGCAGACACCAAGTATGATGCACGTTTTTATCCCTACAACCTTGCTCACGAGAATGGCCTGGCCGATTTCCACACTTACCATTGGCATACTGCAGGTATCTCTGCCCAGTGGTTGCCCAATTTCACCAATCTTTTCCTGGGATATAATCCCGAACGTCGTTTCTCCATCAGTGGATTGGTTGGTATCGGTTTGGAACACACATGGTCCTACAATGAAAAGGAACTTTCAATCGTAAGTGTCTGGGCCGAAAAGGCTAAGTCTGCAGCTCCTCGCAACCTTGTTGACTTGGAGTTCGGCGTTGTTGCAGACTATAAGCTCAGTAACCGATTGTTCCTCAATCTGGAGGTTACCGATAGATTCCTTGATGATACCTTCGATGGTCTTGTTTCTGACCAGAAGTGGGATGGTCATCTGGATGTCTTGCTGGGTTTGACTTATTTTATTCCAGGCAAACCTCGCAAAGCTGAACCTGAAGGTATTTATTTGTTGCATCGTCCAAATATCGTGGTTCCTGATCCTGAAGATGTGTTTGTCGATGTTGACAAGGATGTGATCTACACGCTCATATCGTTTGACAAGAATGTTGTTGAGGTGCCTCGTCTGCAGCAGAACAATGTCTATCAGACAGCTCAAGCATACCAGTCTGCTCCTCAGAGCAATATCTTCATCACCAATAGCAACAAGTTGGATGACACTACGTTCCACAAGCGTGCCTGGGCTATTAGCAAATTGCTGCACCAGCGCTGGCAGATACCTTATGAGAACATCTGGGTGGATGCTGACGAGGATCATATCCAGAAGCTCCAGATGCCTAACGTGAAGACGTATATTATCTTTATCATTAATGAAGAATAAATGCCCGACAAAGATATGAAAAAGATTATCCTTACTTTCAGTTTCGCCGTTGTGGGCATGATGACAGGTGCATACGCCCAGCAAGATGGTGTGCAGGTCGATACGATATATACCATAAGTAAGCATGATAGCCTCGTCTATCTGACCGAACATGTTTCCAACTGGTTCGTGGGTGCTTCGATAGGTGGCTCATACTCAATGGGTGAGAATACGCGTTTCGGCAATTTCTTTGATATGACTCGTCCCAGTTTCCAGATTCAAGTCGGAAGAAGTTTCTATCCTCAGTTCGGTATGCGTCTGACCTTGAATTATCTATCGCAGAGAGGCCGTGCTGAATGGTCTACTTCTGAGTTTCTGGAGCAATGGGCAGAACGTGATGGCAACTATGACTTCTCGATGGCTGCTGGTTTCATCGATGGCGTATTCGATTTCCACAATGTTATATGGGGCTACAAAGAAGACCGTCGTTTCAGCTTGAAGGGTTATTTGGGACTTGGCGCTTTCTACACCTTCGGCTTTGATGACAACAAGCTCGATTGGCTAGCCAATCCAACTTGGAGCGATTGCAACTATAATGGTGTTCATCATAACGCAGGCGATCGTTTGCCAAGTGGTTACGGATACCGAGTTGACCGTAAGAACAAATGGTACTATGCTGGACATATTGGTCTCATCGGCGAGTATCACATCTCACCTGCGTGGAGTGTCAATCTTGATGTGTCGTTCAATGGTACCGATGATGCTTACAACGGAATGCGTTTCCGCCGCGTCTACGATTCATATGTCGATGTTATGCTTGGTGCACTCTATTATTTGAAGGATGCTTCGGGTTATCGTCATCGCAGACCAAGATACGTCTACATTGATTCTGACACTATTCCACTTCCTCCAACACCTGGGGTATTTGAGAGAGTTCATTACAAAGAAATGCTGAAGACTACGGTTTCGTTCTATATTGATAAGACTTTCGTGACCGATGCACAGCGTCGTAATGTTCGTTCAGTGGCTAAGTTTATGGAGAATCATCCAGACATCGATGTTGTTGTAACTGGTTATGCTGATGTCCAGACCGCTTATCCCAAGTACAATATGATGCTTTCGCAGAAGCGTGCACAGGCTGTTTATACAATGCTTGTCGAGGAATTCAACGTAGATCCCAAGCGTTTGAGTATGGACTACAAGGGCGACGAGGAACAACCATTCGAAATCGTAAACGAATGGAACCGTGCTGTTGTCTTCTACATCAAGCCGCACGATTCGAGCTTCACTCCTACGATTGAGGATAAGGCTGATGATATCAAGCTTAATTCTCACGAGTCGAAGCGTCTCAAGCAGACCGACAATAAGGAGACACGTTCTGCCTACTGATTACCACTTGAGTTCAGATGACCTAAAAAAAGAAAACTTGCATTATGAAAAATATTTCATCTATTCTAGTTGCCGTCCTCTGTATGGTGTTCCCGACTAGTCAGGCGTGTGCGCAGATGACTTTTGCTAAAGACGGACTGCGCTACCATGTGCTCGAGGGACAGAATGTCAGTGTCTGCTATGACGATGAAGACTCGCTCTTCCTTTCGGGGCGCGTGGTTATCCCCGAACAGATTATCAACCCAGCCGACGAAGTGGTCTATAAGGTTGTTGCTGTAGCTGATACTGCCTTTAAGGGTTGCGATCTTATCGATGTGCTCGTACTTCCCGCTAGCCTTCAGTGTTTTGGCGCTCATGCCATCGACCATTGTTTCAATATGGTGGCTTATGAAGTTGCTTCCGGATCACAGTTCTTTAAAACTGTAGATGGTGTGCTCTTTTCTGCTGATGGCACAACACTCGTTAGTTGTCCTACTGGAAAAGGCGGCGAATATGTTTTCCCTGAAGGTGTGAAAAAGATAGCTCCTGCTGCATTTTCAACCTGCAAAAATTTTAGGAGTGTTGAGTTGTCAGAGGGAATCAAGGAAGTGCCTGACTATGCGTTCTATGAATGCTGGGGTTTGGCTGATGTCAAGTTCCCCAAGTCGCTCGAAACTATTGGCGCTTACGCTTTCGATGGCACTATTCTTCAATTCCTGGATTTCGGCTCTAAACTGAAGAGCATTGGAAGTCATGCTTTCGACCGCTCGTCTATGGTAGAGTGCATTTGCCGTGGCAGCAAGCCTGCTCAAATGGGCGATGATGTTTTCGGTAACGATATGAACTATACCCGTCTATATGTACCTTCAGGCGCAGTGACCAGGTATAAGAAATCTGCTTGGAGCATCTTCCCGACAATCTACCCGGGTACTAGGACGCGTCGTTGGATGGGTAGCTATCGTTGATTAGAGATCCTTTCATTCGATTAAGTGGCATTGAAGAGCTGTTTCTGTTCTTCAATGCCCTTTTTCTTTGTTTTTTGTGTCGAAAACTGAAATTTTTGTCTGTAAAATTATTGTTGTTTCGAAATAATTAGTATCTTTGCACCTAAATATTACATTATATATATATTTAAATGATTTTACAAGCTACCGAGAATCCAGTCCTTATCCTTGAATCGGAGCATTGTGCTTTGGCTCTGCTGCCATCCATTTGTTCATCCGATGATGTCCGTGCCATGCGCCAGCGCTTGTTGGCCCTTGGAGTACAGTATGTCGTCCTGCAACTTGCTCCTGGTAAGCTTGAACTGACAACACAGGAGCTGATGCGAATGATTGTTGTTCTAAAAGATACAGGACGCCGTATGCTTTATGCTGATTTTCGACAGACTACAGAGCGATGTGAGTGCATCGACTATCAAGAAGGATCATTGCGCGATGACTTTGATTTTGGCCCTGTTGTTTTACTCAAGACCGATGTTTTCGACTGTGCCGATGACTCATCACAATACGAATTTGCCGCGTTCTACGACCTGCGTCTTCAAAGTTGTGGATGTGCGCCTTTTCTCCCGTTCCATCTGAACGAATATCTCTACACGTTTTATCCTGAGACCGATGGTAAAGGTTCGCAGTTCGATTACGTTAATCCGCGTAACCGTGCGGTTCAGCTCGAATATGAGGATGTGCTGACACGTTGGCTAGCCATCAATGGTGGGCTGATTGCTTCCGAGAAGCTTAAGCCTGCCGAACCGTTGTCCATAGGCGAAGACCATCGTCCATTGGCAAGCGTAGTCATTCCAGTCTATAATCGTGTACGAACCATTGGTGATGCTGTACATTCTGCTCTTCAGCAGCAGACCACCTTCGACTATAACATAATTGTAGTAGATAATCATAGTACTGATGGAACGACAGAGGTCCTTGCTCAACTTGCCAAGAATGATCGTCGTGTCATTCACCTCATTCCCGAAGAGAAGTCGCTCCTCATCGGAGGATGCTGGAACAAAGCCATTAGTTCGCCCCATTGTGGCCAGTATGTGGTGCAACTTGATAGTGATGACATGTATTCCAGTCCAACGACATTGCAACGGATGGTCGATGCTTTCGCCCAGCAGAACTGCATGGCTGTGGTCGGCAGTTATCGCCTCACCGATTTCGAGCTCAACGAACTTCCCCCTGGTATCATCAATCATCGCGAATGGACATCTGAAAATGGAATGAATAATGCTCTACGTATCAACGGCTTGGGCGCTCCTCGCGCTTTTCGTCGGGACTTGCTATTGCAGTATCCTTTGCCCAATACAAGTTATGGTGAGGATTATGCTGCCATGCTGCGTATCACGCGTGAGTATCGTTTGGGACGTATCTACGACCCGTTGTATGACTGTAGGCGCTGGAGTGGCAATAGCGATGCTGCTCTGAGCCGTGAGAAGATCAATCGCAACAATCTTTACAAGGATCGCATTCGTACGATAGAACTTAATGCCCGTCGTCGCCTTTATCCCAAGACCTTTTAACCTTACCTATATGATTGACTTGAATTCTCTTTTTGAACAGCAGATGGCTCAATGGCCTGAATGCCGTGCTCGGTATGATCAGTTGTCGAATGCCGGACGTCGCAGTATTACCCTCGATGGCCGTGAATATGTTTTGGCCTACAATCCGGGACGTTCGACGAGTGCAAAGGCTATCATCGTGAACGGGAATCCAGTGACATTGGGAGAGGGTAAAACTGGCGAGGTGCGCTCGTGTTTCCTCTGTGAACATTCTTTGCCTGAACAACAACTACGTGTAGCGGTTGATACTTTGCCTATGCATCATCAGTATTTGGTGGCAGTCAATCCATTTCCTATAGTCGATCATCATTTCACGATTATTTGCAAGGAGCATGTGCGTCAGGACTTCAAGGGCAGGATGTGGGATATGGCTTTTTTTGCCGATCTTTTTCCCGATTATCTCATCTTCTTCAATGGAGCCTGTTCGGGAGCCAGTGCCCCCGACCATATGCATTTTCAGGCTGTACCCAAGAGTTCTGTGCCGTTGATCGGGTGGAGCGAAGATGTAAGGACACAGTTAGGTGTCACTCAACACGTCCCTCACATTGAAGATTCCGATCACAAGAATATAGTAACATGGACTGAGGGCAGTGTCGCATATTGGTTGGTGATTGATCGTAAGGCCCATCGTCCAACTCAGTATTTCCTTCCCGATGACGATCCGAACAAAGTGGTCTATAGTCCGGCTTGCCTGGAATTCTGTGGACTGGTTCCGCTTTGCCGAGAAGAGGATTTCGCTAAACTTACTCCTGAGATTCTTCGTGATATGATGCACCAATGCTACAAGCTGGAACCTATGCTTCATGTAGGTGTAATGGAAGGTAAGGAAATTCGATTCTCGGCTGACGAACGTGTCCATGCAATGCATTACATCGGAGAGAATTGTATGAAGGATGTACTCGACTATAGTTCCAATCGGGCAGAGGTACAGGAAATGCAGGAGTATTGGACGCATAACGAACCCTTTACCCTCGAAGGCGTCACTATCGGCAAACAGTTCCATTGGCAACAACGCGAAGATCAGGTGTTTCGAGGTTCGTTGCATATCATTGCACGCGAAGGGCAACTTCATGCCATTAATCTTATCCCCGTTGAGCAGTACCTCGCTAGCGTGATTTCCTCCGAGATGGCTGCCACAAATAGCCTTGAACTTCTCAAGGCTCATGCTGTCATCAGCCGTAGCTGGGTTTTGAGGCAGTTATATTCCACTAAACAAAATCTAAAGAGCGACTCTTCTACTTTTCACAATATGAGCGAGGCAGGGGATGTGATCTTCGTAAAATATTGGGATCACACTGATCATCATCTATATGATGTCTGTGCCGACGATCATTGTCAGCGTTATCAAGGCATCACTCGACAGGCATCTCCTCTAGTCGAAGAGGCCATACAAGCGACACGTGGCATTGTATTGACTGATGTCGATGGAAAGATTTGTGATGCTCGCTTCAGCAAATGTTGCGGTGGTCGAACTGAGTTATTCAGCACATGCTGGCAGGATGAGGATTTCGATTATCTGCGTGCTATCGATGATCCCTATTGCTCTCCCGACTTTGTCGAGACTCTTCCTGGTGGAATGCGGGCAGTGCTTCAGCAGGTACTGAACAACTATGATCAGCAGACCGTCGATTTCCACGATTGGCAGGTGGATTATACGCAGGAAGAATTGTCTACCTTGGTCGAAAAGAAGCTATCCTTGGGATTGGGTATGATTCAGCATTTGGTACCCGTCGAAAAGGGCGCTTCAGGAAGGATCAAAATGCTGAAGATTATGGGCAGCGAGAAGGCTATTGTGATAGGGAAGGAGCTGCTTATCCGTAAGGCCCTCTCCCCAAGCCACCTCTACAGTTCGTGGTTCGATGTCGAAGAGACTCGTTCTCCTGAAGATGGTTCGTTGCATTTCCTTCTGAAGGGACACGGATGGGGACATGGTGTTGGCCTCTGCCAAATCGGTGCAGCTGCTATGGCTCTCAAGGGCTTCTCCGCTGAAGAGATTCTTGCCCATTACTATCCTGATGCCCACTTTACAATCCTATATTAGTTTTTAAAATATGACACTTTCTGACAAATGGTTCACTGCAATCTCGCAGAACGAAGACAACACAATCACCTACATCTCGGGTCGTTCCGACATCGATGCTTGGATCCAACAAGGCAAGATGAAGGAGCGCATAGAGGTGACTTGGCATTACGAAAAAGATGAACAGGGACTTCCCGGCAATGACAAGGAAGCGCAAATTATGGAAGCTGTGCAGGATCGCCTGCAGGCTGCTATGGAGAAGGACAAGCTTGCTATTATGACAGGTGTTTATACGGGTCAGGGGAAGCGCGACATGATCTTCATCTGCCGCAACAACAAGGCTTTTGGCGAACGTCTCAATGAGGCTTTGTCTGGACTTCCCGAACTGCCTATCACCATTTATGCCGAACTCGATCCAGAAAACGAAGAATACAAGTCTCTCCTCGACATCAAAGGAGAAGAAGATTGATATAATCATTTTTGTTCATGAAGATAACCATCTTAGGAAGCGGCACGAGTATTGGAGTGCCTATGCCAACTTGCAAATGTGAGGTTTGTACGAGCAAAGATCCGCATGACAACCGCTTGCGTTGCAGTGCATTGGTTCATACTGATGATGACAAGGACATCCTCATCGACTGCGGTCCAGATTTTCGACTACAAGCCTTACGTGCCGACATCAAGAAGCTCGATGCACTATTGCTCACGCATAATCATTTCGACCATTGTTATGGCCTTGATGATTTGCGCCCTTGGGCATATTGGACACCTCTTCCTACCTACGCCGACAAGGGAATGAGCCAGTCATTGATAACACGTTGGGATTATATTTTTGTGCACCAATATCCAGGTGTACCTAAACTTATTCTTCATACGGTGCATCCAAGTCAAGGCGACGTCTTCAAAGTAGGTGAGACGGAAATAACTCCCATACGTTGCTATCATGGCGAACTGCCAATCCTAGGTTATCGTATAGGAGCTTTAGCATATATCACCGATTGTACAAAGATTCACGAACGAGACCTGCCGAAGCTCAAGGGAGTCGACACTCTGATAATCGATGCCCTCCGTTGGACTGAACATCCGACACATTACAGTGTGGCACAAGCGATGGTAATCGTTGAGCATCTTAAGCCGCGTCAGGTATTCTTCACACATATGAGCCACGATATGGGCCTTCATGCTGATTTCGAACGTCGATTGAACCGGGAACTATCGAAACTTTTCCCGCAGGAAATGCTCGACACCGTTCATCTTGCATACGATCAGCAGGAAATCATTGTTAATTGTTAATTATTTTTTGTAAATTGCTCCATGATTACCATCGTAGGACCTACCGCCAGTGGCAAGACCCGATTGGCTGTCGATGTTGCCTTGGCATACAATACTGAGGTCATTTCTGCCGACTCACGTCAGGTCTATCGCGATATGACGTTAGGAACGGGCAAGGACTTGGAGGATTACCTTGTG
>Ga0310691_10001940_pt1 | contig 29543 bp, 27 predicted proteins | sample 176DNAGHGlowgp2_FD_203887 | JGI IMG/M metagenome (GOLD analysis project Ga0310691, IMG submission 203887) | Sheep rumen microbial communities from Palmerston North, Manawatu-Wanganui, New Zealand - 1766 DNA GHGlow gp2 (v2) (version 2) | ecosystem: Host-associated > Mammals > Digestive system >... | reverse complement strand
AAAGAAAATAAATCTGAATTTTATCAAAATTGATAGTTTAGAAAAAGCTAAGAATGCTCCATGCATTTTCAATAATTGGGCAAATTTCTACAAATGAGAATTCATTTCCAATACGATATTAAATGCTAATGCTTTAGAAAAGCTGTTGAACTAATTTATTAATTAAATGTTAAAATTATGGAACAAACTATTTGTCAGAGTTGCGGAATGCCTATTGAAAAACCTGAACAATTTGGAACAAATGCTGATTGAAGTATAAACCACGATTACTGCATTTATTGCTATAAAGATGGAAAATTTATTGATGATGTAAGTATGGAAGAATATATTGATATGTGTAGTCAGTATTGAGCTCAAGCATGAATGACTAATGAAGAAATGAGAGAATATTGCACAAAATTATTTCCGACTCTGAAAAGATGGAATAAATAATTATGTCGTCATTCTGAATGAAGCGTAGCGTAATGAAGAATACATAAAATAGATTCCTTGCCATCGCTCAAAATGACAAAAAAAAGACTGCCCTACCAAGACAGTCTTTTTCTATAAGGTTCTACCACACGCCTATTAGTTTAATCATTAATTTTTTAAAAGCAAATTTTAAGATACATTTTGACAAATGTCAATAAATTGTCTTTTTTGTCAGTTACTATAATATCTTCTACAAATTAGAATTAACATATCGAATGTTGACATTTAATATTTTTATGATAATCTCTTGAAATTTATGTCTATTTTACATATAATACAGTTGTCTCAATAGGGGCAAAGTCGCAAAGATAGTTTTTTCATGGGAAAGATGAGGTTTTAAATCAAAGAATTGAGTATTGTAATGAACATTGAGGAACCCATTCACTTATTCACTCTCCTACTGCTGTATATGGAGAATGCGCATTCCCTAGCTGAATAACTTGTGAAGATATGGCGCTAGAAAGTGGTGAATGTAATTATGAACCAAATTTAGAAGATATTGATACAGAAGAAAAACGTTTGGCTGGATGTGAAGAAAATGCACAAGGATGGATGACTGATTTTGTAAAAGATGCTGAAAATGTAAGTATTGAATGGGGAGAAGAATCTGAAAGTGGAGCAAGTTTCGTTAGAAATTGAGTGGTTAAATATACAAAAGATTGAATTGATTACACAATGATTGCTGAATGTGTAGCTGACTTCGTAGATGGAAGCCTTGGTGTAAGTTATGGAGATGAAGTAGTTGATGAATAATTATTTTATCATGTCTTGGTTTGTTTATTACGATGATGCTTATAGGATGTACAAAAAATGATAATCAAAAATACGACTATTTGATACTCGTTAATAAACAAAACAAACTCCCTGCAGACTGGGAGACTAATGTTGAATTGGTTGAAGTTCAAAATGCATATGATGAAACTATAAAAGTAGAAAAAGAAGCTTTAGAAAAATATTATGAATTAAGAGATGCTTTGCTTAAGGAATGAGTTGATATTGAGCTAGATAGTGCTTATCGTTCAGTACAGAGACAAGAAGAATTATGGAAAGAATTTGAAGAAGAATATGGAATTGATTACACAAAAAAATATGTAGCTGTTCCATGATATTCAGAGCATCATACTGCTTTAGCTATCGATATTTGTATAATAAAAGATTGAGTATTGATTTATGAAAATAATGACATGATTGCTGAAAAGGAAATCTTTGCAAAAATACATGAAAAATTAGCAGATTATGGATTTATTCTTAGATATCTTGAATGAAAAGAAGATATTACTTGATATAGATATGAGCCACGGCATTTAAGATATATAGGCGATGCAAAAATTGCTAAAGAAATTATGGATAATTGATTAACACTTGAAGAATATTATAGTCTGAAATAATTATAAAATTAATTCAACCTTGGATTTAATAATGAAAATCCGATTTAAACGATGAACTTTAATTAAAAAATAGTTGATGATTAACAGGATTTTATAATCCTGTTTTTCTTTTATTTTAATGTCAAATTACTATAAGTTGAATGTATTTATATGGTATAATATTATTATGACTGGATTTGTTATCCGTATTATAGCAATGGCAACCATGCTTGCTGATCATATTGGGTGGAATTTTATTGATAATCCAATGCTTTTAACATGGATCTGAAGAATAGCATTCCCCTGTTATGCATTCTTGTTAGCGGAAGGTTTTTTTTTCGTTTTCAAAAATAGGAGAAGATTTCTAAAACATATCTCCACATTAATACTACTGGCTGTTATATCAGAACCTTGTTATGATTTATTAGAATTTTGATCTAATATTGGTAGTAGTTTTATGGAGGCTCAAAGTGTTATGATTACTCTCCTACTATGATTTTTAGGAATGTCTTTTACTGAACTTCTTGTCCCTTCAAAGAAAGAGAATAATGATAAAATATGATGGAAAGCTGTATTATTACTCACATGCGCATATCTTTTGATAGGATTTACAAACTATAAAATGGGAGCAAATTTCAATTTTGTATGACCGTTACTTATTATTGCTTATTATTGGTATCTAAGATATTCTAGAAATGAAGAAAAAACTGAAAACAAATGGAATTGGATTAAACGTTTTTTAGTATTAGTAGGAATATTTCTAATCTATCTTCCTATATATTTTTGGGTTAGAAGTGGATTTTGAGGTGGATCTGCCTGGTTAGAACAGCTGGTAAACTATCTACCATGGATTTGATGACATGCTCTGGCAGCCTTGATCTTAAGTTTTTCAAATGGTAAATTATGATACCATAAGGAATGGTTTAAGTACTTATACACGTTATTTTATCCTATTCATGCGCTAATAATATGAATTATAATTAGCCTTTAAGAGACCAAGTAATGTTAAAATTTTAATAGCAAAAAAGAACGATAAATCTCGTTCTTTTTTTCGTTTTTATATTAGCATAGACTTACCTTTTTCTAATTACACTTTTTATTATAGAACTTGCTCATGTATTGAACTTGTCAGTTTTACTTAAACGTTTTAAAAAATCCTCCCAACTTAGTTCAGGACAAATTTGTACAACTATCATATATGTTGTTTCTAAAAGACTCTGTTCTTTTTCTTCCAATGAGAAAAACCGTTTCTGAGTTGAATTTTTTATTTTCCATTCCATTATCTCTTTTCATTTTTCAGTTACTTTTTTCCCTTTTGACTTTATTTTCTTATTTTCTTCCTTCACTTTTGCTAATGCTTCTTTTCCCAATTTATTCTTTTTTGGCATAATTTTATTATGATATAAATAAAACTACTATTCTTATACTATTGTATTGGTATAATGCAAATGCTTTTATATTTTGTATTGTGATTTTATCTAAATTCTTTAATCTGATGCTAGTTAGGAAACTTGTATGAACATTTGATATTTAATTTATTATTCTCCAAAATTTCTAAAACGGCAAACAAAATCTGAATTATACTACTATGCATTTTTACATGTTTATGCGTAATTTTGTGATTAAAATGAAATAAAAAATCTGAATGGAATTTTGCAATTATCCCACATTTTATGCTAGATAGTGAAAAGGTAGATAAGTTTTATGATTTTCTCAAAAATGAATATTATAAATGATGAGAACCTGAAAAAATAATTCTAATCTCTCCAAATCATTTTCACTCACAGACAAAAGAAATGCTAACTATATGTATATCTGCCGATGTAAGTTATAATCCAAATACGAGAAAATTAAGTTCAGAATTAAGTGATTTATGAGTTAAATGTGATGGAAATGAAGAAATATTTGAACTGTGGTGAGATAATTTAGAAACAAATGAACATGGAATTTGAGAGCATTTTCAATGGATAGATAAATATTTTCCGGATACTGATATAATTCCCGTTATCTCTCCATGTTTTCAGATGTCTGCCGTAAAAGACATTCTACCAAAGATAGTAGGTTTGAACTGAAATATTTTGATTATAGCTTCAGTGGATTTTGCTCATTATCAAGGTGAACAACAAACATTGCAACACGACCAAAAATCCATAGAAACATTAAGGAACATGGTATTGAATGAGGCCGAATTTATTGATTGAATTGATGCGGACTGCCCTGTTTGTTTATATCTGGTACAATCTTTAGCAAGTCAAAATTGACAGAAACCTGAGTTGCGGTACCGTGATAGCTCATCTACTATTCTGAATCAAGATATGTGAGAAGAAAATACATCCAGAATTTTTATGTGGTATAAATAAAATATATGCCAAAAAAATCAGAGATCAAAACTCCCAGACCTCGCAGAAAGAAAGCGAGTCCTAAAAGTGGTTTTAAAAGAAACAGTCTGGTTTTTTGTGCGTTTGTAATGTTGATTTGTTGTTTTTTAGTGCGATTTGTTCAAAATTTTGCTAAATGAATGAAAGACTTATTTTTAGCCTATGCGAACCTACAACATTCACAACAAAATAATAATTTTGAGTGACAAAATATCATATTATCTGGAGAATCTCTAAGAAATGTTGAGCTTCCTGTTTTTTCAAATCCAAGCTATATTGTAGCATGATGAGATGTAATGCTAAGTAGGTATATTTGATATCTTGCTAAAAAACAGTGATATGATCGCATATTCAAACAATGAAACTATAACCCATTAAATGAGTTTGAAAATTGTAAATCTGACAATTGCATGCTCTTTCTAAATTTGGAAAGCTTATTCTGTGAACCTGACAATGATATTCCAAAGTGATGATTTGATTTTCGCTCTAATCCAAAAAATATTGAAACATTGCTAAGGTATCGCCAGGATAAACCATTACTTTTATCATTAACTAATAATCATTTTTCTAACTGAGGATATCAATGATTAACAATTACAAAGAATTTACTAAAAGAACACAATATAGGTTATGTTTGAGCAGGAATGACACAAGAAGAAAGTAGGAACATTTTTTCATGGGAGAATAATGGTATCAAATTTTGTATTTGAGCTTACTCATATGATGGGAAATCTGCGAAAATTCGTGGATGAATGGTCTTTTGGAACTGAATAAATGAGGATGAAATTAAATCTGATTTGCAAAAAATGAAAGACATGAACTGTGATGTAAAAATTATTTCACTTCACCGATGAACAGAATATATTTTTTCTCCAAATAATTGGCAAAAAATTCTGGCTCATAATTTAATAGATTCATGAGCTGATTTGATTCTTTGAGGTCATTCACATGTTCCGTGAGAATTTGAAATGTATAGTGGAAAGTATATTTTTTATTCACTGTGAAATTTTCTTTTTGATCAATCTTGGTGAAAACGTGAAAGATGAGGATGATATAGTTATTTCTATGATTCAGACTTAGAAAGAAATAATGTTCCTACCTATATTTCTATGTTAATTTGACTAAAATTTGAAAGAAATATGATGAGATGAATTGATATTAAACTGGATCAAATTGAGTTTAGTTCTACAACTGATGGATTATTTTCTGTAGTATGAAAAGAGACGAGAAATAATTTACTGGAGAAAATAAATTTGACAAATCAAAATTTTTAATTTTTTATAAAGTGGATTTTCTTGGTCGAGAATTACTATTTCATGTTTTTTAGCAAATACAAAATTTACCATAAAATCCCTCAGATTTTTTGACAAAAAGAGTATTTTCGTGTATACTTGAATAAAGGGATTTTTATTCTTGCAAAAACAAAAAATGTGATTTAATATTTCGGAATATCAAAATCAAGTAATCAAGGAGATAGAGGATAAGCTATCAAATGTAAATAAACTATATTTAGAAGTAGTTGGAAACTGCATAGATCAATCAGATTTTTCTCGTATAATTCCTGAATTCCCTGCTGATATGTGGAAGAGAATTTTTGCTAATTTCAAATATGATTTAGAAGTATTTTTCTGCGTAAAAGCTGAAGACATTTTGGATGAAGATAAACAGTGGGAATGATGAAGAGAATTTAAAGATTTTTTAACGATTTATTTGAAAAAAATTGAAAATCAATATGGAACTAAACCTCATATAGTAATTAATGGAATTGATGTAGAAAATATGTATGACTTAGTTTTCTGATTTGAAACGTACTTTCAGAAACAAGGGTATAGAGTTTGGGAAAAATATAAAAATAGAGCTTATGAAACAAGCATGTCTCGCCTATTAAGTGAGGACTGATTTGGAAATGATGACCATATTCCAACGAGTAAAAAGCTGATTTTAGTCTGTGGGTTGACTCCAGAATCTGGAAAATTAACTACGGCTGCTGCTCAAATTTATCAAGATAAAGAAATCTGAATTGAATCAAATTATGCTAAACTTGATCCAATCCCTGATTATAATGAAGATAAGAATTCTGCAAGAAACATCGCAGCTCAAGCTTTGGATCTTTGTACTTTGCATCAATATGGATTAGATGATATTATTGAAAATCGTAATGTGTTAGAAAAATCTGAAGAAAAGTTGAAATTTTTGAGAAAATTTTATGAATCTCTAAATATTGCCACTCTAGAAAAGATTGATGATTTTACTGTTGGTAAGATAAATATTAAGGAAAGTATTGAAGATTCAGTTTCTAGATTCTTACAAGAGAGAATTGAGAAAGCGGATTCCCCTATTTTGCAGGGAAAATTAGTTGAATTGAAGGATGGATTAAAGTAAATTTTATACCAATAATTATTATGTAATGGATGCAAATAAAGAACAGGTAGTTAAAAAGTTTATAGAAAAAAAGGAAGAATCTGATTGAAGATCTGTTTTACGTGGTGTTGTGATAGATCTCGCATGATTGAAAGAAGAAACTGAAGGTAATTTTTTTTCTGAATGGCTAAAAAATGATGAGCATTTGTTGAAATATGCTGAATTATTTAACAAAAAAGATAATTTAAGTCATCGGGAGTCTTTAGAATTTAAAGTTTTAAGACGAAAATTATTCATCACCTGTCCATATCTTGTTGATTTTGAAGATTTCTTAGAAGAACTTAAGCGTTGAGCTGATACATCAAAATCTAAGGATTCTAAACAAAACGATAAGGAAACAGATGCAGAGACAACAGAATGATCCAATGAATCTAAAGAAATTGCTTCCCACACATTTTGTTGAGTAAAGATAGATAATATAAAATCTGAACCATTTGAAAGGAGTGGTAAGAATGGGATAACTCGATGTTCAAAGACAGCACGTAATAATTGAAAGAACTTTAATGTTAATTTACCTCGTGGTAATGCTTATGATGCATGAAAAACACCATGAAAAGATTCTGTTAAAACAATTCCCGAGGATAAAACTAATGAGAAACCTCTGAATTCTTGGAGTTGAATTGACGCTTCTTCTTTTGCATCTCTTGGTAAATGAAATTTTGCTGATATATATACTAATTCCAAATCAAACTATGGTCATAGAGCCTCCGCATTTAAAGATGATAGCTGAGAGTGGTATGTATTGGATCCTTATACTAGGGTAAACTGAAAGTTGGACAACTCTCCTAAAAAACTAAAAGACTATTTAAGTGTAAGAAAAATTGTAAAAGCTAACGTCTATGAATCAAAATGATATAAATCTATACAAGCTTCTAATAATACAGAATCTAATAAATGAAATGTTGAATTTATAGATGATAAAGTTGAAGCTGCTGTAGAATGGGCATTATCTACTGCTGGAGATGATTCTTTTTGATATGAATGGTGATGAACCGGAAAAAAGAATGGTAAGTGATGATACGATTGTCAAAGTTTCGTTCGTGCTGCATTTATACATGCATGATTTGATGTAAAACCATCATGATGATGTGGTTCAATGAGAAAAGACTTTGAAAAAATATGATTTGAATGGATATCGCCACGAAGTGAAAATGATTTACAAGAATGAGATATTTTGGTTGATCCAAAAAAGCATACAGAGCTTTATGCATGAAATGGTAAAATCGTATGAGCCCATTCAAATAAAGATAAAAAAACTTGAGATAGTAGCTGAGAAGAAATCTCTTCAAGAGATATTAAAAAATCTCTCAGTTACTGGAAACCGACTGGAATCCTAAGATATAAATGAAATTCGGCTTAGCGAACATCTTTTTTCTATAATTTTTTATGCACTAAAAACTATAACAATTTTTTGTGGCATAGTCTTTTGAATTTATGTATATGAATTGTTTCATTTTACATGTTGGATATTCGCCCAAAATTTTGGTCAGTAATTATTTGGTGATCAATTATACGTTCATCATACTTTTTTGGCATCTCATAAGTTTTTCACTTTAAAGAAATATGCAGGATCTCCTTTTTTCTTTTCAAAGCAATATCATAAAAATAGCTTACATGCATTTTTGGCATCATAACAATCTCATTCGGTCAATCAGAGTTTTTTTCTTGCATTTAATCATGGTCATTCTCCCATTAGTATATGAAAATATGAAAACGAATATGCTTTATATTTTGGTTCCCAACGATGCAGTTCTACATTTCAAATATTATCTGAAAATGTTTTATAATCTGGTGCCGTTTCACATCTAGCGTATGCTGTCATTATATCTATAATATCTTTCTCACTTACATTTTTCAGTAATTCTTTTGTTTTTTCTCAGTAAACTTTATTTGTTTGCATTTCATTCAATGCATCTTTTGCAGCTTTTTTGAAATTAGTTTGTGATATTTCTCTATCTTCTTTTTTTAGTGGTATTGGTAAACGAAATCAAGGAGTCAATGAGCTTGATGGTGTATTGAATGAATATATATTTCTTCATTCATTGGGAATATTATATTCTTCCTGTGATAAATAAGAAAATTCTGGAATTTTTTGTAATTTATTTTTTATTACACTTAAACTCTCTCATTTTTTTACTACATAAAAAGTAAGTTTGTTATCACGTAGCAACGTAACTCACTGATCTTTATATGTTTCATCTAATTTAACTCATGTATTTTTTTTTGATTTTTTTTCTATTTTTTCTGTCGTTTGGCTATTATCTCATTCCAAAATTGTAATTTGATTATTCTCTGGATTTATGATTATATCATTTTCAGCATTTGCTAGTACCTCTTGTTTGTGCTGATTATTTTCTACAATATATTTTCATCATTCATATCATCAATATCATGTAGCTCCGAGGGCTATCATCAATTTTGTAATATTATTCCTGGCAAATCTTCAAATTCTTCATGATTTTTTTCACTTTTTTAGTTGTTTTTTTTCTATTTGTTCTCAAATAGCTTTATCTCAAGCATCAAGCAAGTGATAACCTGCTTTAGCTGTATATAAAACAGTTTTTGCTCATCATTTTATGGCTTTTCATACTCATGAAATGGCCTTTCCACTAAAATTTCACGCTTTTTTTATATGTCATGTTGCTTTTTCAGATTGTTTTTTTGACTTATCTCTGCGTTGTTTTCTTTTAACTCCTGATATTCACTCTTCTTTCGCTCTGTGTTCATTTATTTTTGAAGCTCACTCTTCTCATGCAGACAAAAGAGTATATCATAATGCTCATGCTGTTCATCACACTATATCCGCAGCTCAACTTAATATTTCTTTTCATCATTCAAGTATTTCTTTTCACGATTCTTTGGCTTTATTTAAAGCTTCTTGTTTTTTTGTCATTTGAAAAATGTTGTATATAAAATATATACCGATTATAGTCAGAATTATAGAATTTTGCAAATTTTTGTATAGTTTTTTAAATAATTATTTGATTTTAATCCGAATTACAGTATTGTATTTATCGTTATTTTATGATTTATAAATAAAAAGATGAATAAAATACGAGACAAAATTCTGATATATCTAAAAGGTATGCTTATGTGAGCATGCGATGTAATTCCATGAGTGAGTGGGTGAACTATTGCGGTAATCACTGGGATATATGAGAGATTGATTCAGGCTATCAAGAATATAGTTCCAAATCTGAAACTATTTTTCACGTGAAAATTGAAGAAATTTTGGGAAAATATCGATGGAAATTTTCTACTGTGTTTGATTTTTTGAATTGGAACTAGTATTTTGCTGTTTGCAAACATCATAACAAATGCGATGGAAAATTATCCAATATTAATCTGGTCATTTTTCGTTGGATTGATCCTAATTTCTGCTGTATTCCTTTGAAAACAAGTTAAACGAGATTGGAAAACAATTCTATGCTTGATTATATTCTGAATTTTAGCTTATTTCATTACAGCACCGACTAATACTCCACTATCAATTACTTCAACTTGGTGGTGGACTTTCATCTGCGGATCTATAGCAATTTGTGCAATGATTTTGCCTGGAATTTCTGGTAGTTTCATGCTCGTATTGCTATGAATGTATGAGACTATGATGTTGGCTATCAAAAATTTGGATATAGTTACGATCTGAATATTTGCTATTTGAGCTGTGATAGGAATTGTCTTGTTTTCAAATGTGCTTTCTTGGTTGTTCAAACATTATAAAATGATAACTCTAGCTTCTTTGACTGGTTTTATGCTGGGTTCTTTGAATAAAATCTGGCCATGGAAAGAAACTTTGGATGCTGATTTATGAATATGAAGAAATATTTTACCAAATCAATATGAGGTCATTACATGAGAAAGCAATCAGATTTTGCAAGCGATAATTTGTTTTTTGGTGTGAATTGGAATTGTATTATTAATTGAATATTTGGGAAAGAAATTTAATAAGAAATAAAATTATTTGAAAACTAAAAATGAAAAATTAAAATTTAAATTAGATTTATAAATTAGACCATTTTATGATTATCTGAAACGAGCAAGCAGTACAAACATTAAAAAAATACATTAATAATGTAATAGAAACCTGAAAATGAACTCAGTTTTTTTTGCTTGCTTGACCAAATTGAATTTGAAAGATTTCGCATGCAAAAGCAATAATTGAAGAAATATTGTGAGAATATATGTATAGTGATTGCTTATTCGTTCAAGATTTTGAACCATTTACTGGGAAATTTCATACCATCCCAGTTGAAGTTAAAGATGATAAGAGATATATTCAGTTCCCTGATGAAACTCAGCATGAAAATTACGGAGTAAGAGAAATGAATGAATGGCTTTTGAATTCAAGTTTTTCGTGAAAAAGATTTCTCTTGATCGAAAACATTCAAAGAATGTCCAATAGTGCGATAAATGCATTTCTCAAATCTGCAGAAGAACCTCTTGCTGGTAGATATATAATCGCAACAGTACCTCATATTTCCATGGTTTTGGATACGATTCGTTCACGTTGTATCACTATTCCATTCTCTACTTTGAATAACGATGAAATGCAAAAATTCGCTGATGAAAACCAGATTTTCACTGATAATAAACAACTTCAGACTGTAATGATTGCTATGGCGATGTGAAAACCATGATTTCTAAAAAATATCGCAGAAAAAGTCGAGCAAAACGAAGATTTGGGAGAAAATTTAAAAAATCTGACTACATGATTACTCTCTGATAGCAAACCAAAGTGAGAATTATATCAAGCATTAAAAGCTATTTCAGAACTGTGATTATTAAATGATTTCTTAGAATGATGGATTGCATATTGTAGTGAAAAATGAGACTATGAACAAGCCGAACGCCGAATTCAAATGAGAAAATATTTAAAATCAAATGTAAATCAGGACTCTGTATTACTATATGGATTAATGAAATAAAAATTTACGTGATATATTTATATCAAAAAATTTGACATTTTTTGATTTTTTGTGTATAATTTGTTTGTAATTTTATTGTATCTTTTATTGAACAATGAGTATTGATAGAGGATTTATACATTTGAATAAAATAAAGAAAGATTGAGGTAAAATGGAAAACTCAACCAATAAATGAAAAGATAAACCATCTAAAATGGCAAGATTTAATAAAACTTCTATAATAAAACTATTAATCCCGGCACTTTTAATGTCTTGATGAGGAATAAGTGCAATTAAAAATGCAAAATCAGCATCTCTTTCTAAATCTAAAAATAAAAAAATTGAACTTGTTTCCGATGAAAATAATATATTAATGGATGAACAACCTACTGATGCATGATTTGATATTGGTTTAGCTGCTATAATGCCAAGTAAGGCATCATATAAACCAGCAATAGAACATGATCTTAACAACTCCATGCTTATTTTTGATAACGGAGAGTACACAAAAAATGATATTTCAGGTATATCGTTAGATGAAGAGCTTGGGGTTGCTCCATGAACACATGTAGCTCAAACCATTAAAGAGGATTTATATTTAAGTATGTTTAGAAGATTAAGTGATGAAGATTATCAAGATATGTTTAAATGATTTAATACTATGAGACAATGAACATTAGGTGATTGTTACCTTATTGCTGCTATTAAAAATCTGGCAAGGTCTAAATATTTCGATACTTTAATGAAGGCATCTATTGAAAGAACTGGTGATGATTCTTTCAATTTATATATGCCATTATGAGAACCGAACTGAGTAAAAGTAAAGATAACTAGTGAAGATTTTAAAGCGGCTCATCTTCGTGGTGCAATATGATATCAAATACTAGAAGTTTGATTTTCAAAATATTTATTATTTAAAGAATGAATAATTCCTAGTACAAACATTATAATTACGGATAAGCTCATCAAAAAAATAGAAGCTTGAAGTGTATGAGATGCTATGCTTACCTTGTTATGACCCAAAAGTTTTTCAAATATACGTTTAACATGAGATCCAAAAAATAAATTAACAATTTTAAAATATTTAGAATCTTATGATCCTAAAAATCTATGGTCAATATCAATATCATCTAAGTTTAAAGAATGAAAAACTGATAAAAAATTTTATGAAGTTTGATGAGAACCTATTTATTATGGACATGCATACAGTATTTGCGGTATAGAAAAAGATTGAGATTTAATAAAATATGTAATTTTGGATAATCCACACAATGATTCAAAAAAACCATGATGAAGAAAAGTGAAACTGAAAATATCAGATTTTTTTGACTGTTTTAGCTTTATTAACATTTCTCATCCTACTGATAATTTTCTCAATTTTAGCACATTCCCAGATGAAGTTAAAGTTGTTGATGCAATTGACCGCAAAACTTCTTAGTTTTCTTTTCTTTGATACATAATTTTTGGATTTAGATTTACTAATAAGAAACAATAACCACAATCTAATGTAAATCAGGATTCAGTACTTTTGTATGGATTGATAAAATAACTATTTTCTACATTGGCTATTGTGGTATAATTTTCAATCAATCATAACACTTAAATTTGTAATTTTTATTAATTCACAATCATTTACCAAATTTTCAAGTCACATAGCTGAAAAATCAAATGTTTTTAGATTTGGTGGAAGTTTTTCTCAATCAAGTGTTTTTAATGGAAAATCATGCATTTGTAATGAAGATAATCATGATAGATTTTCCAATCAAGTAATATCTAAATGCCAATCTCGGGCGACACTTCACACACTCTCCCAGCTTCACTCTTGAGTTTGTATAAACTCATATTTTCAATATATATTTAAACTATTAAGATTTTTTAAATATTTCAGTTCTGAAAGGTCTAATTCTTTTACAGAATTCTTGGGAAGTTCAATCGCTAACTTGGTAATTTTATCTAAATCTTTGTTGTAATATAAATTATTTCATGTCTTCAAAATTCAGTTATCTGAAAGGGCTTTTTGTATTATTGGCGTTTTTATTTCAGCTGTAGATAAATCTTCATACTTTGAATAATTTGTAGTTTCATGAGTTTCAGCAATAGCATCTTCTTCGCTAAGAATATTGTTTTTATAAATGAAAAAACTCAAACATAAAATCAATGTTACGAGGATCATTCATAAATAATAATCTTTTTTCTTCATTATAATTATGAAATAATATATTTAAGCCTGTTCTTTTCTCTGATACATAATTTCTGGATTGAGATTTACTGGATATAACTTAGCATCAAATATTGATTTGAAATCAGATTTTCAATTTTTTGATGTATCTATCGCTTGGATTTCTGCATTTCCGAGGATATTCTGCAAATGAGCAAATCCATTAATCAATAATGGAGCAGAAACCAATCCAAGCTGTTTAATTACCCAAAGCAAGAAAGATAAATCGTCGAGAGCCTCCTGCTGAGTAGCTTCTTCTTTATATTTTTTCCAAGGCTCAGCCTTTGAAATATATTCGTTAGCAGCCTGCACCAAACGATACCAATCTTCCACAAAAGCTTTTGTATTTGCATTTTCTAGGTAAGCTTTTTCTATCTTTTCATTATCCCACTTCCCTTCTATAATTGAAAGTAAAGAAAAGTATGAAAGTCATTCTTTGAATGCATTCCATCTATTTTGGTCAAATTTTCACTCAGTGATTCAGTATTTTTTTCATAGATTTGAAACTCTATTCACGAGATTACCCCATCATCCAATCAGCATTTTTTCCCATGTTCAGTTGAATCTCTCCCAAGAGAAATCTCAATCAGAACCCAATGGTACATCATTTAATAGATAGAATACCAAAGCATCTCTATCATAATCACGAGAAACTTCAATTGGATCTACCACATTTCCAAGTGATTTACTCATTTTTTGTCCATCAACTGTCAAATATCATGTCACAAATTCTTTATCTGGTAAACGGTTATCTGTCGCTTCAAGCATTGCTGGCCAATAAGTAGCGTGAAATTTTACAATATCTTTTCCCAAAACATGAAGAATGTATGTATCATTATCCCAAAATTTTCCATTTTCTCAATTTCTATAACAAACTGTGATATAATTAAACAATGCATCAAACCATACATAAGTAACCTGTTCTGGATCCCAAGGTAATGGAATTCCAATTCATGTGTGTTTATTTTCTCTAGATATAGAAAAGTTCTCTAAACCAGATTTTACAAAAGCTTTCACTTCGTTGAACCTCGTTTCAGGCTCTACGAATGTAGGATTTTCAGCCCATAATTTTTCAAATAAATCAGAATATTTTTTGAGATTGAAGAATAAATTAGTTTCTGATACTTTTTCTGGTTTAGTTAAATGATCAGGACAAAGTCAATCGGCATTTAAATCTCTTTCATTTTTGAAAGCCTCGCATCATGTGCAGTATAGTCATTCATATGATCAAACGTATATATCTTTTTTTGCTTCATCTGACTCAGATTCAGACTGATCGTGGACTTTATTCAACATTTTTTGTACAAACTGAGCATGATCTTCTGATGTAGTTCTAATAAAGTCAGTATAAGAAATCTGTAATTCTTTTCGAATTTCAACTGATCATGCAGCAATTTCATCTAAAAAAGTTTTTACATCCTTTCATTCAGATTCTGCTTTTTCTACCATTTTCTGTCCATTTTCGTCTACTCATGTACAAAACTTCACTTCATATCACATCAATCTATATCGTCTAGCATATAAGTCTGCTATAAATGAACTATTCGCATGTCAAATATGAGGTAATCCGTTTGCGTAATAAATTGGTGTAGTTACATAGAATTTCTTTTGATGCATCAGTTGAAAAGTGAGAAATAAATCTGAATGTAGAATAATGTTTATAATTGTAAATTCAAGAAAAGCTTATTGCAATTTATAATAGAAAATTTATTCTGATTATATTTTTAGATTCATCAATCTGTGAATGAAAAAAAAGTCTTGATTCTCATCTAAGAAAGTACAAAAACCTAGAAAAAATAAAAAAGTCGAAAAAACCATTCAACCTGAAAATAATGATATTTTTGATAATCAAGAAATTAAGCAAAATTTGAAGTCATTCTATGATAAAGAAGCCAAAAAATATGCAGAGACTCGCAAGAAATTTTGGCATGAAGAGAAAGCCATTCTCGATACTATTACTCCCCTATTCGAAGAGTGAAAAAAAATTCGTGTTTTGGAATTCTGATGCGGAAGTGGAAGATTTGCTACATTATTAAATCAAAATTTTGCTGGAAAGTTTGATTATGTAGGAATCGATTTATCAGAAGAACTACTCTCCTATGCCAGCGAAGATAATCCGAATTTAACTTTTTTTCAATGAGATATAACTAAATTAGTTAAGAATTTTGAGCAAGAATCTTTTGATTTGATAGTTTGAACCTCTAGTTTTCAGCATATTCCGACAAATAAAGAACGCTCATTTTTGATGAAAAATTTTTATCGTCTATTGGATTATGATGGGATGCTATTGATGACTAATCGATCTTTATCTGATTGGTTTATCAAAAAACATTGGAAAATCGTAATGAAAGCTAAAATACTATCCTGGTTTAAGATGAATAAGTGAATTGCTCGTGATTTAATGGTACCTTGGACTGATGCAGATTGAATAGTTTATGAGAGATTTTACCACTTTTTCTCTTTGGATGAGTTGAAAGATTTAGCTAACTTTTCGTGATTAACTTTGAATGTAAATACGTTTATTGATTGAGATGGAAATTTTACTGATACTGAAAAAATATCTCATTCTTCAATGCTTGTAGCCACAAAAACACCGATTATAAATTAATATAACATTTTCTTCCCCAATATTTGACAAATATATTTTTTTGATTATAATTTGTTTTGTGAATTATTTTAATCTTTATAAAACAAAAAAATATGAAAAGATTTTTTAACTTTTTGTGAGGAGTGACTCTAATAGCTCTATCTACAATTTCATGCACATTCGCATATACACAGGAACAACAGGAAGCATATCAATGGGCTTATAAGAATAAAATTACTACACAGTCTAATATTCAATCAGCCAAATTAAATTGAATAGTCACTAGACAGGCACTATCAAAAATGCTAGTAAATTACCTAGAAAACGTAGCTGGAGTTAAATGAACTCAAATTAATTTTTGTTCATTCACAGATGAAAATAAGATTACAAATGATTTAAAGTATTATACTAAAAAAATTTGTGCTTATAAGATAATGTGAAGTAATAACTCAATATTCAGACCAACTCAACCAGTTAGTAGAGCACAATTATGAACTGCACTATCTAGAGTACTTTGGTGAGAAGAATATAATTCAGAGGGTAAATGATATTATATTTATCATCTGAATGCATTAAAACATAATTGAATTATGGATAATATAAAGAATTCAAAAGTTTCTGCAACAAGATGAGAGGTTTTAATTGCTCTCAAGAAAATGTCTGAAAAGTTTGGATCTAATATTTACTTAAACTGAAATTCAATTCCTGCATATGATACAACTAAAAATAAATCTAATAACAAAACAACTGCGAATAAAACTGGTAGTAATATGTCATGAGACAAAACCAAAAATGACGAAAACGAATACATTTCTAATTTATATTCAAACTCAAATGTAATATACACGTGAAAAGATGGAACTAAGTATTACTATGATGACAAATTTCTTACTCTTTTGAAAAATACAGCTGAAAAAAAATGAGAATCTGATTTAGCTAAATATTTGGAAATAGAAGCTGAATATTATAAAAATGGACTAGATCAATTATCAAATATGGATGATGAAGAAATGCTTAAAATGATGTGAATTGATACTAATGACATCGATCCTGATAATATGACTGAAAAAGAGAAAAAACAGTTAATCAAAAAATTCAGAACTTGATTTGGTAAAATCATTGAAGAGAATAAAGACAAAAACAGTAAAGTATTGGAAAAATTAAAAAAAGTTACTAAAAACATTAGCAATGATAAATTTTGATTGAAAAAGAAATATCAAGAAACAAAAGCTTTTATGGAATCCAGCAATTCATTCTTAGATTTTTACGCTGAAACTATGTTTAGTCTGATTGAAACTGCTCTTAGTGATAATGAAACTAATAATTCAGAAGAATGAACAGCTAAAGCTTTATGATTAATAGCTGCAGCTTTAGCATATCAATCGAAGGCTGAAGCGTACCAGATTTATGTAGAAAATTGGGCTACTGATACTATTAAACTATTTGGTTGAACATTATTGAATTAATTATTTAACATAATAAGAAGTCTTCCATGGTGAATGGAGGACTTTTTTGATTTATTAATTTCTTGCATTTTGGAATTATAACTTTACATTCAAGTCAGATTTTTATACTCTTTATAGATAATAATGCTGATTACTATATGATGAAAAGCTGGAAGTGGGAAAGGAACCGTTTCGAAACTTTTGGCGAAAGAACTTGGATACGAAATTATATCAGTCTGAGATATGAAAAGGAAATTGGCTGCCGAAATGTGAATAAACATAATAGAATTCAATAAAATGTGAGATAATCCTGAAAATGCTAAAGAATTTGATTTAAAATATGAAGAATATCAGCAAAGTCTAAAGCTATCAGATAATATTATTTTGGATTCTCGTCTGTGATTTTATGCACAACCAAAAGCATTCAAAATTTTATTGGACGTGGATGAGGAAATTGCATGAGAGAGAATTTTTAAAGCGAAAAGAGAAACGGATAAAAATACAACCAAAAAACATGCAATTGACGAAGTTAAGGAAAGGAACTCAAATGATGAAGCCCGTTATCAAAAGTTATACAATGTAGATTTATGGAATCCTAATAATTATAATCTAGTAATTGATACAAGTGAACGTACACCTGAGGAAGTTTTACAGATAATATTGGATGAATTTAAAGCATACAAATGGAAGAAATGAATTGCAGAGACTGAAGAAGAAAAAAAAGCTCTTAGAAAATCAAAAGCTAAAACTAAATTGCTTAAAGATATCGCCTTATTACTTGCTCTGATTTTGATAACTTGTTGGTGGTTATTTACGATTTTGAACGAACGTAAAAAAGCTGAAATAAGAGAGGATAATGAACTAAATGAAAATAATGAAATTGCGGATGTTATCGAAGAATTGGAGTAATTTATAATATTCAATATTTTGGATGTGAATTATATCAATTACCAAAAGAGATAAATTATGGGACAAGCTGATGAATTATTCAAAGAATTGTAATCGAGAAGCTGGTCCAATTTTAGCTCAAAAGATGGAGAATGATGATTTTTTTGATTGGGAAAGAATTTTTGTAGCTACTGAAAATGTTAAAATTATTTGATTCTGTACATTCACAAAAGAGGATTGAATCCCCGATTGCAAATATTCTCCTTTTGTATGATTTATTTTTGTAGATGAGAACTATCGCTGAAAAAGAGTAAGCGAGAAAATGATAAATACAGCAGAAGAATATGCAAAAACTTTGAATTTTGAAAAACTATATATTGTATCAGACCATAAATGATTATACGAAAAATATTGATTTGAGAAAGTTGATGAAAAATCTGATGAAATGTGACGTATTGAGAGTATATTTTGTAGGAGTATTAGGTAAAAATGAGAAAAATATAAATATTAGATTAACGGTGTGAACTAGACAAGCCATTTTATTAATTTTCTTTAAAATCACTTGATTTTTTGAAAAATGTTATTATTTATAATGATGTATTTATTTCTTAATTATATTACCATGGCTATGGAAGAATTAAGAACGTTGGTTGAAGACCTTAAAAAAGAGTGAATTTCTATTGAGATCAAAGAAGAAACTAACGAAGAAGTTAGTAAGGTACTTGCAACTAAATGTACATGTTGTGGAAGTAGATGTGGTGCTTGTGCGTGATGCAAGTGACCAGAATCTTCTGAGGAAAAGTATGAAAGAGAAGCTGCTTAGTCAGCTTCCTTTTTTATATTTTATATAATTATTTATGCTACGAAATAATCAACATCCTCAATATTTTCTACCTGAAGCTATAGGAGGTTATTGTTCTATAACTTGTTGTATGTGAATATTAAACTACTTTTGGTGAACTTCTTTTAATGGTCAAAATACGTGGCAAATGATGAATCTTTTCAAAGAATGACAATATTCTTGAGAAGAGATGCTAGATTTACCAGAAATCGCTTATAAACTAGATCAATTATGATTTAATATAGATTATTATCTTTCTTATGATAAAACATTACATATCAATTATATAAACAATCCAGAAAAGGTTATATTTGATTGGTATCCAGAGAAATATCATAAGTTTATTAAAAAATGAGAAAACTGATTATATTGGGATGCTTGAACTGCAGTTTGTAGCTTAGTTGATACAACATTTGATAAAAAAATATTAGAAAGTAACACTATCAACTCTACATACAATGTTGATATGATTGAAACTATAAAAAAAGAACAATGAGATTGAGTTTTGTTTCTTATCGGATTAGACTATTATATTCTTCATAACGAAGAACCTATAGAATGAATCCCTTGATGACATGTAATATTAGTATCCAAGGTTGAAAATAATAATGTTGTAGTTTTTGATCCAGGTCCACCATTAATGCAATATCGAGAAGTTCATGTAGAAAGATTTATGGAATCAGTAAATGATTTTTGAGTCAATTATTCTTTTATGAAAATAACTGATAAACATGGAGAACATTCGTATCAATCAGATGATAAGATGGTATCATAACGGTAATGATTTGGATATTTATGTTGAGTCAAAAAAAATTACAATTCCTTTCCAAGATTCTCTTAATAAACTATTTACTGACTTTTTTGAAAAATTTTCGTCGATTTCTATTGATGAAATTATTTCTGATTATAAGATATCTAAAAAATTAATACTTCTTTTTATTAAATTGAATATTTTTATATCCATAGATAATTGCGACTGACCAGAAGCTAAATTATTTCATGATATAGCAAAGAATCCTTCTAAGACCCTTCTTATGGAACAGATGGATGAAAAATATGTTGCAAAAATTTATGAAAATATATCATGATACTTCTATGATTCATTATGAGATTTTTCACATAAGATATATAGATTTAAATCTATAAATTTGGATAATAAGATATCATTAAAATATACTAATTCTTCCAGAAGGGAAACTAAATCAAATGCCATTAAAGATAAAAAAACTGAAATATTATCTCTCACAAAATATATTTTCTCATTCAATTGAGAGAGTCATCTTTACTGAAGTGCTTGATGATTTTACAATATATACCCTATCTTAATATTCAACGATGACTCTTCTTTTTGTTTTGATAAATATAAAAAATGTTTTTACACTTGAATAAATAAATGAATCTTTAAAAAGATATCTGAATGTTTTATTCCCTCTGACTTTAACGATTTTTCTAGATATCAGTCATATATTATCTTTCTATCTTGTTATAAATGAGTCTTGTCCAAATATGGTAATAGATGATATAAATATATACAGATGGAGGCTTGAGCTATTGCAACACTATTTAGACAATGATGTGCAAATTTATGAATTGGTCAAGTTGAGATACAATGATACTTTGATGATAAAATGTTTGATATTATATCAAACTTAGGAATACATAAAGATAAAACTTTACTTATACATTCCATGTGTTTAAACTAATGTTTATTTGCAATAAGAAAGATAAAGAGATAAAATTTTTTGATGGGAAATCTCTTAAAGAAATAATGTGAGATTTTGATTCTATTTTTTCAGTTATTAAAAAAAAATATAACAAAATTGATAACTTCTACATATGATATTATTGAAACAGTAACCCCAGTTACAAAAAAAATTTATTAGTTTTCGTCCCTAGATTTTGAAAATTATTCGAATTTGATTCAAATTTTGCCAAAGAAATTTGAATTAAAACACTTTTATCGTACTTAAACACATATACATGAACAGATCTAAACCACTGAAATAATATTATCAACTGTGAAATCTATGGATCTTTAATTAAGAAAAGACATATAAAAATATGTAATTATCAAAATTTTATAAAATCAACATTTATGTGTTCAATAGCTAAAGATAATTTAGAATATATTTCATATTCTCATGCACCATTGTTTCGATGAAAATATCGAAGAAAAAGCTACGTTGAAAATACATGAGTTTGAGTTGATATCAATAAAAATATAGCAATACAAAAGTCTTTATCTGAAAACATAGAAAGAGCTTCAGCTTCTGAATTCTTATACGAAGATAAAAATTTCAAGTATAAAAAACTTATTTCGTTAACCAAATATAACCAAAAGATTATAAATCTTTATAGAAATGCATGTAGCATTCCTGATATTATTCGTTGAGTAACATTAAAATGATTAACAACCAATAAAACAATATTTCTACCAGATTTCTTAGTATTCTATCCAACCAAAAAAAAACATCAGTATAATACATGTTCGTCAGGTATGGCGACACATCTAACACTAGAAAAAGCTATTTTGTGATGAATCTTTGAATTAATTGAAAGAGATTCTTTTGTATATTCTCGACTTTCTTGTTCAAAAAAAATATATCGTATTAATGAATCATTTATAAAAGATATTTGAATATCATTAAAGTCTGATTATCATTTTTCATTTTTTCTACTAGATTCTATTGTCCCTGTTTGCACAGTTCTAGCAATAATGGATAAATGAGGAAAAAAATGTATATCATTATGAACTGATTTTTTATTAGAGAATGCAATTAAAAAAGCGTACCAAGAGGGAATTAATTCAAAACCATTTTTTAAAAATAAAAATAAATCTGATGATAATTCTGAAATAATGCAACATATTTATTACTATTTAAATCCTGAAAATTGAAACAAGCTAGAGTGGTTAAATAGTTCTCCTACACTGGAACTAAATTGTATAAATCAAGAGATATTGAATTATCAATCACTAATACTATGGTGCAAAAACCATAATATAAATTTCTTTTTTTATGAATTTATGAATTCCTTGAATAACATATTTGGAAGAAAAACTGTAAGAGTTTTTTCTCCAGATCTTCTGCCTATATATTTTTGAAAGAGAATTCCAGATTTTATTCTTAAAAATGAAAGAATTGAAAAATTAACGTATATCAATACAGATTTACATCCACTAGGTTAATATTAACGTCATATCTTTTGAACAGAATAGTAAACCACTCCCATAATTACCATCAATCACGCAGCAACTAACAATCACTGAGAATATGAAATATAACCCAATAAAACTCATGCTAAAGGTCATCATACTATGCAGGCCAAGTTTTCTACCATAGATTTTACTGAAAGAACTGTGGATCTTTTGGATTTCTCAGCAATTTTATTGGTTATGGTTTCATCTATCGGTAAGATAAAATCATCTATGAAATTATATACTATGAAAATTCAAACAATCAGAATGACTGATGTAGAAATACTTGATATTACGAGCAGAATCGCCATTCATATACAAACTCCCAAAATATAAAACATAGAGTTTTTTTGTTTTTTCAGAATTTTCTCAGCGATTAAAGGTACTATAATTCCACATACTCCGATGATTCAGTAAATAAATCCTAAATTATCTACATTTATTCACAGTTCTTGGATATATGGTGTCCAAATAAGTCCTGTCAATTCATCAATAATGTAGAATAATGCTATTCAAAAGAATAATAAGCAAATGACTTTATTCTTTGCTATATATTTAAATGTGGATTTTACATGAAGCCAAAAATCTTTTTTCAACCAATCTTCTCACTCTTCTTCATATCATTCTTTTCAATTTTCTGCAAAACAAAGTATAATTCATGCGATAATAGTTCATGCTCCATAAACAAACCAAAGCCAATCATATCAAAGATATTTTGCAACTAAACTCGCTAATATTCATGCAAGAATGAATCAAAAATTACGAATACTTCTATTTCGAGAAAAGTATGAATCAATTAGCTTTTTATCGTTTTTTTCTATCACATCAGATACCCAAGCCTGATCTGAGCCTGAAAATAAAGTTTCTGTCAATGCATTGATACAAAATATAATACATATTCACAAGAATGAATGAAAAAATGGGATACAAAATACAGTTATTCATGATAAAATAAATCATAAAATAACACTAATTTTCTTTCAGTATAAATCTGCAATAGTTCACGTTGGAATCTCTGAAACTAGAGATACTATACTTCTAAAGCTACCAATTAACGCAATTTGTCGAAGATTTAATCCGATATTCAAAAAATAAATGACATAAAAAGGAAGTATTAGTTTAAATAAACTAGAAATAATATTCTGAAGGTAAAATTGTCGTAAAAATTTTAATCCTGTCTTTTTAGACATTTAATGATTTCCTCACAAATAAAGTATATTTTCAATTTTCTAAATCTATCAGATTTTCAAATTCAGGTATAGAGATACTGAATTCTCATTTTTTATTATCCACCAGTTTTACTCCATCTTCATCGATTGAATATAGAATCACGAAATGACTTCACTCCCCTTTCTTGATTGGAATTATACAATAATTATTTTTCAGATTTTCTTCTAAGTACTCAATATCAATTTCATGATTAGAATATTTTCATCATACCTTTTGAAATTCATTTAACCGATGTCTGTATTCTTCCAATAAGGGAAGCTCATCATTTTTTAGGTTAATGAAAATATCTTCACGTTCGTGGATTATCTCAATATTTGGGAAATATTTTAGTAAAAGAATTCAGATTTTTGGCAGTAATGAGACTCATGGAAAAACTTCAGAAAATATAAAATCTGATTGCTCAAATTTTTGGTTTACCTGTGATAATATTCGCGATATACAATAATTTCCACAGTCCATATAACAATATTTAATCTAAATAAAATCCTCCGCAAAGGAGGATCATTATATTATTCCATTTTGACTGATAATTTCTGTAATGGCTGTTTAATAGCTACTTTATTTTTAGCACGAACAAATAATGCTAATTTGATAATCTTACGAACTTGTGCAATTTCTTCCATCAAATCTGGTGAAATATATAATTCTGAAGCTTTTGGCCGATATGTAAGATGAATTGAATCAACCTTTTCTGGGGAGAACTCAGCTAACTTCTGCCACAATTTTTCAGTAATGAATGGTATGAATGGAGCTAACATTTGTAAGTAAGTTTTGAGAACTGTATAGAGTGTAGAATATGCTGCATTTTTGTCTGCATCCATTCAGTTGGCCCAGAATCTTCTTCTAGAGCGACGTAACCACCAATTAGTAAGTTTATCTAAGAAATCTAATGTTGACTTGATAGCATCATCTAAAGCATATCTTTGAAGAAGTTCGTCTTCTTTGATTAAAGTTTGATGTAATTCAGACAATAACCACGCATCCAAATCGTTTGTAATTTGGTATGTAACTAATGGAAGTACAACTCATTTTTCTAATGATTTATCTGATTTTCATGAAATAGCATTCCATATTGATTTAATCTGCTCATCTGATGCAAGGATTAATACACGTTTAGCCTCAAATCATTTAACTAAGTTAAAGTAATCTGATAAATCTGCTGTTTTGATTTCGATATCTTTAGCTTTTGGAGTATATTTATTGATTAATGATTTAATTACTTCTCATTTAGATTCATCTGAAACTAGAATTATATCTGGATTCGTACGAACTAAATTTTCAATTAGAGCTTTATCTTCAGAAATCTCTGTATCCTCACGTAAAGCAAATATTTGATTTCAATCAGATTTCCATTGATCAATTTTAGCATAAGTTTCAAAGAAATTATATACGTTCTGAAGTGGAAGTATGTAATCCTTGAATGACTGCTCTACTCATTTTTCGCTAAATCTCATAGGTTCAGCACGAACTACAGGAGCACTCAATACATAGATTCTATAAGCATCTCATCACCACTGCTCTATCAATCCACGAGGATCTGGGAAATTTTTCAGACTTTTTGACATTTTCTTTCCATCTTCTGCGAGAACTAATCCATTTACTATGATATTATTTGCAGCATTATTTCATTTAATTGCATGATTTAGAATGTGCAATGAACGGAACCATCATCTTGTTTGATCTAATCATTCTGCGATAAAGTCTGCAGTATAGTTAATGTTCTCCTTTTCTTTTTGCCCAATATAATGATCCTGCCCAAATGGCATTGCTCATGACTCAAACCAACAATCCATAACTTCAGGGATTCTCTTGTAAGTCTTCCCATCTTTTACTCCTCGATAAGTATCTACGTATGGTTTATGCAAATCAACTTCTGTATTCCTAGCATTATCCCAGTAATGAACATTGATTGATCAATTTCTTGGATAATATTTTGCTTTATCTCTGGCATAAACAAGAGGTCTAAATGCTGCTCTCATACACCGAATTGGATCTCCATGTGAAACAACTATTATAGTTTTAGTTGCAAATTTATCTGCTAATTTATGAATTAATATTCTGGCTCTATTTATCATTAAATCTACAGATTCATCACCTGGATACAGAGGCTGGCTTGTCGGAATTTTTACATGCAAACCTGCTTCTGTGTTTTTTCACTGTAGTGAAAGCTGTAAGAATTCACACGCACGAAAATCTCACCAAACTCCATATCATAAGTCATATAATGTTTCATTTTCTGGATTCTGAAGATACTCAATAATCTGATTAGAATCTCGCAATTCTCTGAATTTTTCTTGAAAATTTTCATAGTTTTTTCTAATTTCACTCACCTGCTCTGCTGAGTACCAATCATTCATTATAGGTAAAGCTGTTTCTCGAACTCTTTCCATAGGAGAGATTAATAAAATTTTATCTGGATCTGTTTTTAAATATGTTAGTTCATTTCTTGCTTGTTCTACTTGCTGTTTTCATTCATCCGTTAAATGAGCTAAATCTCAACGTGAATCCTGCTTACGACTGACGTTACAATCAGTTCTTCCATGGCGAATAAACATGAATTTAGTCAGATTCTTTGATCATGAACGAGTTAATTGGTACATCTCGTCCAATGTTGAAAGAGAGAATGTATCCAATGTATCGTCTACGTTTGCCCAAATTGGTAAAGGACTTCATCGATATCTATTTCTAGCAACATTCCAGTCTGGAGCTTGTTTTAATCAATTTACAAATCTATTTGAAACATTTTCTGGAACAAATCTAATCTTTTCTGCATCTTCAAGTGTCTGAGCGTTCATCTGTTGTTCCTTGATAAACCAAGATGACATTGCTTTGGAGATGAGAGGTGTATGACATCTCCAACAGTGAGGATATGAGTGCGTTATTGATTCAGATTTAATTAATTTTCTTTCAGCTTTTAAACGGTCTATAATATCTTTATTAACTTTCAAAACACTCTGTCACTCATAGTCTGGAACTTGATGATCAAATTCTCCATATTCATTTACTGCAATAAACAACCAGTCTAATGCTTTGTCAGCTCAGAATAAATCTGCCACTACATCAAAGTCCTCCTGTCAGAATGTTGGAGCGATATGTACAATTCCAGTTCCATCTTCTGTACTTACATAATCTCCAGGTATCATCTGAAAATATTTATCTTTATACTCAGCAGGAAGTTTAGAGTTGTTGATATACTCAAATAATGGAATATAGAATGTTCATACTAATTTTGAACCTTTAACTTTATTTACTAAAATATAATCTTCAGAATTTTTGTAGAATTTTTTGAGTAACGCATCGGCTAAAATATAGTATTCATGACTTTCTTTGTCATAAACCATACTATAATGAATTTCAGGTCATACAGCCAAGAAACTATTTGATGGTAATGTCCAAGGAGTAGTAGTCCAAGCTAATGCATAAACTGGAGCATCTGCCTGAATTTTGGACCATAGTTCATTATGAGCCACATACAAATCATAGAATTGACTAATAATTTCTTGTGGATCATCCATAACAGTTCAATCAATAATCACTTCCATTCAGATTTCGTTTTCACTTTCTCTTATTTCAGCCCACTGAAGTTGTGTAATCTTATCTGGCTCCATAATTTTTGGCTCCCCTTCTATCTCAGCCTCAACATAAATCAGATTCCAGATATTTCAGTTAAGTAATTCCTTAAATTCTCACAAAATTTTACAGCTCTTTGTCTCCACATCCAATTCTTCCTTAATTTCTTTAGCTACAGTTTTTTCTATACTATCTCATTTTTCTACTTTTCATCCAGGGAAAACATATTTCTGAGCTTTTACTCAGTATTCTAGTAAATATTTCCCATCTCTTTTAATTACACAGCAAACCACATTTACTGCTTCATCACTTTGAGTGATTTCATAGTTGAATCTATTTGCATATGCTTTATTTGTAAGTTTGAATCTAACAGTAATTGCAGTATCTGTTTTGTCTTCATATCCATCTGTAACTTCATTATTTGCCAATGGAGTAGCACAACTTGGACAATATCGTTGGACTTTGAATCATTTATAAACTAGATTTTGTCTGTAAATATTTGAAAAACAATACATTACACTTTCCATAAAATCCAAGTCCATAGTACGATATGGATGTTCAATATCAGCCCGACGTCCAGAATGGTCCACAAACCATTTCCAAACTTCGTTTGTATTATCTACATATTTTCTACATTCTTCAGCAAAAGTTTCTACTCAGATTTTATTTTCTATATCTCTTTTTCCATCAATTCAAAGTTTCTTCTCTACTGACTTCTCTACTGGCAATCCATGACAATCCCATCACCATTTTCTCTCTACACGAAAACCTCTCATTGTCATATAACGAGGAAAAACGTCCTTAATAGCTCATGCTAATAAATGTCCATAGTGAGGATCTCATGAAGCAAATGGAGGTCCATCGAAGAAACGAAATTGCATTTGATCTGATCTTTCATCGATTGATCTCTGGAATGTGTTATTATCTTTCCAATATTGAAGTATTGAATCCATCATTTCCAACGTTGTCATAATGTGTCTTGTAAATTATAAAAATTGTCTTTTTCTCCAAGACTTCATTGTAGAAACTTTTGCATCAATTGCAAGCAAAAAGCGAAATATCTAAGTTTGATTTTTTGGATAAAATTCCTATACAATTTTATATATTTAGTTAAATAAATCTGAAAAAATGAAAGGATGACCATCTTGGTTTCTATTATGATTCGCTATTTTGTTGATAATATTCTGATTTTTTACAGCATTTAATCCTTGAAAATTTTGGTGAATCGTAAATATTCTATTATGAATAGCTCTGATTTTTTCCGGTGTATCGTCCATTACAAATGCGATAAAAAATACGCAAACTCCATACGTATCATTTTTGTTTGCTATTGGTATATTGGTTGTAATTCTTTGATTTATGCTTGTATGAGCACGTGAGGCTAATTTTGTAGGAAAATTAATGATATGGATGTTTGCTCTATGGGCGTTCATGAGATGAGGTATGCTGATATTTTTCTGAATACAAAACAAAAATACGATTTCTTTTTGGTGGTGAATATCTGCTCTAGGGTGTATATTAGTCTTATTAGCAATAATGACAGTCATTTTTGCTACAGCAATGGCAAACTTGGTTTGAATTTTTATTGGAATTTCCATCCTATTTGATGGATTCTCTTTGCTATTTTTTGCTTTAAAATGAAACAATTCAGCTCAAATTCAAGTAATAACGCAGTCTACTCAAGATGAAATCGCTCAGTGAGATGTTGTAATAACTGAAACTGTTATTACTAACGATTCAGATTCTCAATCTAAAAATTAATTCTGTGCTGAATTTTGTACGTTATTTTTTGAAAAATAAAAAATTTTGATTATAATTTATCTTGGAATTTTTATTTTCTATTTATCTTACACATGAAAACTTCTGAAAAATCAGAAAATCCTGAAAAAAAATCAAGAAAATTTTCTAAATTGAAAAGTGTTGTTACTTCTCTTGCTCTTATTTTTGGGGCAGCTTCGTGTGATAATATTCCGAATGATCAAATTATTGTAAATCCTACTTCGCAGTCAGTAGAGCTCAATCTTGAA
>Ga0310691_10001938_pt1 | contig 29553 bp, 58 predicted proteins | sample 176DNAGHGlowgp2_FD_203887 | JGI IMG/M metagenome (GOLD analysis project Ga0310691, IMG submission 203887) | Sheep rumen microbial communities from Palmerston North, Manawatu-Wanganui, New Zealand - 1766 DNA GHGlow gp2 (v2) (version 2) | ecosystem: Host-associated > Mammals > Digestive system >... | reverse complement strand
GTACACCTGTACGCATTTAACGTCTCGTCTGATGTCCTTATATCTGACGAAAGCTGATACGTTCTTATCGGCGACGAATCCGTGTCTCTCTGTGAGATAGATCCTTGCTTTCCTTGCCTTCGGGTTGGTTGGGTCTTCCAGTTCTCTCTTATTGAATGAGAGTTCGAATTTCTGGAACGATCCGGAGTACAGTGGTCTTATTGGTGTGAGTACCCGTCTCATTTCCACCTGTACGCAATAGATTGGATCTCCGAATGTGAGTTCGGAGAACTTCCTTCTATTGGGGTTATTGTATACCTCGGAGTATTTCTCCAGGTCACAGGTTGCAAATTCCAGATCTGTCATAGTTATTTCTTTTACTAGTTAATACTTTGGTGGATGATTCCCATCGGGGTCAAAATCCTCATAATACACTTTTCTCATAATTCTTTCTCCTCTTGTGCTATACTTTATTCTGTTTACCATATTTTTCCAATTCTTCTGACGCTTGCTTTATGCTTTCCCATTCTTTCTCAAGATATGCTGCAACGTCATTACATAGCTCAGACACACGGATATTACCAGTATCAGTGATTCTGTCTTTATTTTCTTTTGCACATTGCCGTAAAGCTGCAATGGCTTGATTCAAATTATTTATTGTAATCTCCATAATTAATAAAAACTAATACATTCCTTCTGGTGCTTCAAGAGCAAGACCTTTATCAATTAAGCCTCGATAATCAACATGAATCAAGTTATAATAATCATATAATTTGGCTAACTTATTTTGCGAGAATTGTCCTTGTTTTATAATAATATCCCCATTACTCATAAAATCAAAGATACATTTATTCCCAAGGATTTCTTCCACTACATCACATTCTTCCTCAGTCATACTTGACATTGGACGGAGATATGGTTTAATAAATTCAGAAGGAGATAATCCGTATGAAATACCATATTCAACTTGTATTTGTATCATTCCAAATCTTATATCAACATAAATGACTCTGCCTATTTTATCTAATGTATTAGGATTATCTTTTGTTGAATATCCTACAATTACTCCATAAGGCGACCTTGCTGAAATGTCTTTAAGTAATAGTTCTTTATCTTCTTGTGTCATATTACATCATTTTCAATTAAACAACTTAATGCTAATTCTGCGGCTATACTATTATTTATCTCAAAACGACATATTTCATTCCATATATCTAATATATCCCATTCTTCTGGAGGAATTTCACTTTCATATCTTTCAAAAAACCAATCTTTAATATCTTCCTGTGTCATAACTTTATTTTCTTATAGTTTAAGATCCATCTAATTATAAGCAGCATGCCGAAAGAGACAAACAAAGGTATTGCGTCATCGCCAAGAATCCTGTATACCATATAGCAGGTATAATAGGAGGCATATAGCCAAATTATCAGATAGAGAAATATCAATGCTTTCATAATTCTGTTATTTTTTCTATTGTCAATGCTTCTGTTACTATCTCCCCTGCCTTGTTCTCGTAGTATGTTGTTCCTTTTGGTATGGTACATTCGAACACTACTGGGAAGTAATAGTCTTTTTTTCTGAACACGTGCAATGCCCCACCCTCAAAATCATTCTGGTGCTCTGTCAGATGTGCGTGTATGCTGCAATATCTCTTTATTCTAGGATCATCTGGGTCTCCGTCGTGCATTCTTGAGAAAGTGCAATTCTCTGAATAGCAGTGCAGCCCATATGTGATCCTAACGAATCCCAGTCTTGGCCTGTTAATTGTCTGTGGATGTATCTTGGCGTTATATGTTTGCCCTATGGTGTATTGGAACTGTTGCCTTGGTGACAACAGGACATTCTCATCCAGGTTGTATATGTATAGGACTTTATACACCTTTATATCGTGCATTGCCTTTCTCTTGTTTGTTACTAATCCTATCCAGCACATTACTATTGTTTATTCTTTAATTGTCTTGCGTAGTACCTTAATCTCTTATGTAGTTCCAGAACATTAACGACATCTTTCGGTCTTTTAACGCCACCACCATAGCTACAGAAGAAATCCATTGCCCCCTTTGCGTATTTAACGTTGGGTTTTGACATCATCTTATCCATATCATAGAGCAGTGGCATAAGATGGTATTTCTTAGCCACTAGCACTATTTGTCTTGGTGTTAGTGGCATATTGCTGTTTCCACTAATTCGAGCATTTCCTCCGTAGCCTCATCCATGAAGAGGTTACACCACTGGTCTTGCACGTTCTTGGTGTTGAGGCGCATGTCAGCCGACCTAGTGTCTCTGAACGTGATGTCATTGCTTGTGACTGTCACGTACACCAGTTCGATGGAGTTAGCACCTTCTCCAAGGTTCTTGTTAATACTGAGGCGTTTTGTGAACACCTTGTCTTCCATTGGATCGACACCAAGGATGTCACTCTTTGCCGTTACCTTACCTTCCTCCATGAGGGTGTGGTAGATCTTCTCGATAGTTTCTTCTCTGTTCATAATGTTATATAATTTATTGTTGTTGTTTTATCCTCCTTGTATCTCGTCTAGATATTCCATTGCTTTATCTTCTTGGTCAATCCATTCTGTGATCATTGCCTCCACGTCGTTGAGGTTGCCGTTGACTATTGTATCAAGATCAAAGCCGAAGAATACGTTCCTGTATCTTATATGCGTTAAACCCCAGGCTTTCATCAATCCTTCATCTGTTGGTTCTTTGTCTTTTTGCAGTGAGTAGAGCAGGAAAGACTCGAATGATATGAATGAACCAGGTCTATATGTTGTTGCCCAGTATGAACACAGTGCCAGTTTCTTTGCCAATATGGAGTGCTTAAACTTACTGAGGTATTTTGCAAGCAATTCCTTATTGGCATCGCTCAGCATCACCAGTAGTGGCATATGTACGCTATTTGTCTCCGTCATTTGTCTTCTTTTTACGTTTTCTCTTTTTCTTCTTCATCATCCCTTCCTCTATGCTTGTGATGATTTTCTCTTCGTCGCTCAGTTCCCAGTCGTAATCGACATCTAGGGTATGTTTCATATTCATGATCACCTCCCTGGGTGATTGTCCCTCTTTGAGTTTCTTCGTATAGAATTCGGTCAGAATGAATTTCTCCTTTATGAAATCATAGAACCCCTTCGCTAGTGTATCAGAATCTTCCTTGTATAGGCAGTATATTCTGTCGCCATCCTCTGAGGCTGCTATGGTGCATATTTTATTAGCCCTCATTACGATATAATCTTTTATGCAAAGATATAAAAAAAAAGTGAGACTATCAAGCAGACTCACTTATTTTTAACAATTTTTATCTATATATGCCCATAAGAAGGTTATCCTTCCACACTTTACCGCCGAAGTATGAACGGCACTTCCAGACAAGGCATTTCTTTTTATGGTCGTATTCATGCTGTACTATGGCGATCCTATTTTCCTTTCCTACCGGATTGATGCCTATTACCCAGAATGATAGTCTATAGTCCATTGCCTTTGCCAGCATCTTGATCCTCTCGTCCCCGGTGATGTTGTTGCGCTGTATTTTGTCATAGAACTCATTGTCCTTTATTTTCGTTAGTTCACGGGTGGGATCGTTTGTGGTCATATACTCCTCAATCTCCTTCTTGCTTGAGAAGAGTTTGATGAAGTATGGTGGTATGTCGAAATCCATCACACCACCCTCGTCGTAGAATCTCCACACAGGAAGCAGCATATACTTTAACTCTGTCATAATTATCTTATGTCGTAGAATGGTGGGATTGGGTCTTGTGTTTTCAAGAGTTTCTCATTGCCCTCGAATGGTACACACTGCGAGTATCTGACTAATGTGTGCTGTTCATCAATCATATAGAACTCTCCCCCATGATTTTGAGGGTGATATGATTCGAAGAAGTGTGGAAACCATGTCTGGTGGTCTCCTGTACGTGCAAGCACAGGTGTAAATGCCTTCAACTTGGTGAAGTCGAACTTTGAATTATCAACTGGCTTAACCTCCTCTTCCTCAACACGCTCGAACATATCAACAAAGTCATAGAAACCTATTCTAAGGCTGGCCTTAGAGTCTTTCTCTCTCTTGAGGTGTACAATTTTCATTTCCCTATCCTCACCTATGAGGTCGATAATGTAGGTCTTACCAACTTCCAAGTTCCAAGGGCCTTCGTCATTTTTGCAGATAACGTTATCACCAGGCTTGAAATCAAGATTCCAATCCTCATCGTCATTATACTTCCAGCACTTATACTTCTTCATCATGAGGTACAACTGGTTCATAAGCTTCTTGGAATACTTGTTGATGAACATAATCTTATTGTCATAGTAAGACCTGGTATCATCACGCTTGTATCCAATCTCGTTCATGATTCTGTCAATTGGGCACTCTCCAACAGCAAGGCTATACTTAACCCTATGGAGCTTGCTTGGAAGGTCCTGGTAAGTAACATATAGTGCCTGGTGGCTTCCGTCTTGACGAGTCCATACATGACCATTTGCAGTAGCCTCCACGAGAATCTCAGAGCCATCGTCAATGGTAAATAGTGCTACAATTGGCTCATCCTCACCTGCATCATTGACAATACCCTTTCTGTCCCAACAGATAATCCTTGCGGGAAGTTCTCTTGTCTTTGACCTAAAAGTAACCTTATAGTCACCCTTCTCGATCTTCTCTCTGAACTTGATGTTGAAATCTACTGTCTTCATTATTCTTCTAGTTTTATCTTGATTTTCTCTGATGTCTCGTCGGCGAGTTTCTTCAACTCACGATATGCCCTGTTCACCTCAGAAGTCAGATCCTCCTGGGTGAAGGCGGTTGCCTTCTTCAACTCTGCATTCCTTTGTATTGCAACGAGATTGGCTGTTGCCTTTGCCTCGTCGTAGATGGTGTAGAAATGGCGTTCAAGCCTCTCGGTATATACACACCTCTTGAAGTCCTTTAGCTCTATGCGTAGGGTGTCATAACCGCCATACCTCAGCAGGAGGTAGTCAACCGTGCAAGCCCTGTTGTAGATGTATTCCGCATCGAGGATCTTGTATTCAGTAATATGGTCACCATAGACAAGCCAGATATAGTCTCCCCTTCTGAGATTGCCGAAGAGAACAAGCTGGTGTTTCCTAGCCCACATTTTCTTGCAATACTCACCAAATGCGGAAAATCCCCAGGCAGCTAGAGATAATAACAATATGATTGCCGGGGAAAGGCACACCAATAATTTTACAACTTCGTTTGTCATAATCAGTTAAATTTAGGTAATGATATAGCAGTTGGCACAAATTAGCCAATGCCGCCAATATCGTTTATTATTTTTATTGTTTTATATTTTCCATATGGCCCTTTTTCATATACTTGAAAGTAATAATTACTCCACCATCCACCCCAGTTTTTAATGAATAGAGGGTAAAATATATAGCAGAACGACCAAGCATTAGTAAAGACCTTCTTAAACATACTATCTTCTTGTGGCTTATAAGAATATAATATACCGTCAAGTGGATCATACCAAATGGTAGTTTTGGATAAACCCATAAAGAAGCTTTCAATGTCAGTTGACTCAGTAATATATTCTATTTTACCTTCCTCACTTGACAACCCATTTAATTCAAAATCTTCTCCAAATATTTTCTTGAAGAATTTTATTATTTTTTCTTTTATTGAATCCATAGTTATTTCTTATTTTTTGCTTTGGCTTCATCAATGTCCTTATACATATCATTCCTTGTCTGCATGACCTTCTTCTCAGAGAATCCGAAGAATGTCATTTCGTACAGACATCCTGCCACTATATCCTCCTTGCTGAGGTTATCGAGTGTGTTCTGGTCGATGAACATTGTCACCCATTCAGACCAGGGGCAGAACTCTATTCCGTAGGTGATATTCGTCTTCTTGTTGAGTCCGTGTATGTAGAGGTAATCGTGTCCGTCCTCATTGTCGATCTCAACTGATATGAAGAGGTCGTTGAGGTTGTGCTTCAACTGCTTCTTGGTGAGGAGTTCGGCAAATGCACTCTCATACCCTTCCCTGTTATTATCCTCGTTAGGGAAGTAGTATAAGATCCTTGCATATACATCCTCGAATTTGACCATCCTTATGAGGTCATACAGGGTTGTGGTCTCAATGGCGGCGATACGTGGACACCTGTTGAGGTTCTCCAGTTGAGTGTTAGCCACCTTGCAGACTCCCTTGCGCAGGAGTTTGCACCATTTCTTTTCTACATCACAATAAAATTTTCCCATACGTTATTTAAATTTGGTTGCAAAGATAAGAAAAAAATCTGGAATAAACAAGCGTTATCCCAGATTTAACTTTTATTTAGGAATACTGTTTAATGTCCAACGGATCATCGTGTTTCTGGACGATTTCGTAGTAGTCCTCCAGTTCCCTATATGTAATCTGCATGTCAGCGAAGGTGGATGTCTCCTGGTCAACTCTCATCAATGAGAAGTCAAGTTTCCTCATAGACTCGTAGAACGTTGTCATAAGAGGCGTATTGACAGGATTCACATGCTCTTCCGGCTTGTTTTTACGAAGGATATAGAGGGTATTGGTGTTACCCTTTATCTTCCTAACGGTGTCGCCGTCCTCGAAGTTATAGTGCTGTACGAAGTCCTTCTGTTCGCCGAAGAAGATCTCGTCCCTATTACCGTTTTCATCAACCACTCCATAGTATTTGCTATTCTTGTCGTTGATGATATATTCAATCGTATACACCTTCCTGTCAGATATGCGTCTGATTTGTGTGTTCACGTTGAACATCGGCTTTAGTTCATCAAGGTCTTTCTCCTTGATGATGGTGTATTTGCCTTGCATGGCAAGAGGAATGAGGACGTGGCTTGGTTCTGGGTCTCCATATATACGAGCCTCGTAGGAGCGTTCATTGACCCTCATAACGACGTAGATATGGTTATTCCAGTCCTTGATGACCATTCCCTCGTGGAAGCGGTACATAGACTCCTGTTCCTCTCCTGGGTCTTTGATCTCAGCCCAGAAGTCAACTTGATCGACGGTATAATATCTGTCCTTGAGTCTGATTTCTATGCAATAAAAATCATGCTTTTCGTGGTTATATCCCACCACTTGCACCTCACCAGTCTTAATGATGTGAATGAGATATCTCTTACCTTTGGAATCCTCCGGCAACCTCTCCTTTGTGCTAATCCAATCTTCTTTTCTCATATTGTTATTATGTATAAATCCTTGATAAAACCTCGTGTACTATCAGTTGGTTATTACTTGAATCCCACTTACAATGGTGTTCATCCAGCATCTTATGGAACATCTTTATCTCCCTGTTAGTTGCTAGTCTAATGTCGCTTGACTTACGACCTTCTATATATCCAATGCCAGTCCTTGTGGCTAGAGACACGTGTGATGGTGTCCGGAGATTCATAAGGGCGTGATATACTATTGCGTGATCATCATATCTGTCAGCGAAGGTTGGGTCAGTGAACTTTGCAAATATGAGCATCCAATGATTCTCGAACACTAGGAAATCACCCTCTTTGTATTTCTTATAAAACTCTTCCGGTGTCATTCGTTCCAATGTGTAAGTGGTCCTACATCGTCCATTGATCCCATATCATCCTCCTCGTCGCCAAGAACGCTAGGATGACGCAGTTCCTCCATAGCGTCTTCCCACTCGTCATCTGCCTCAAGGTCTTCTACGAAATCATCAATCTCACGTTCAATGGCATCAGCCACGATTTGGATCTGGGTATTTGTATTCTCGTCGAGCAATTCCCAGCCTCGTTCTCTCACCTGTTCAAGTGTGAGTTCTACAACCTTTTCCAATACTTCTCTTCTCATATCTTTAATCTCCTTCTAATCCCCATCCTGCTGGCAGGTATTGATTTGGCGACCTGTTCACATCTTCCGGATTAAATTTCATTACCAATTATGATTTAACTTATCCAACATTTCTTTCTCAGCCTCTTCCCTTGTGGGCTTTGCTGTACACAGGTAGTAACCGCCGTAGTCCGGTGGCATATTGTCGCCGTCGCTATTGTCCTCTGGCTCGAAGATCATAACGTGCCAGCAATCTATTGGCGAACCCTCTTCATCCACGTCCCATTCGTTGAAAACGTATTTCTTGTTGTTTACGACGATGGATTTTGGTATTTTGTTGTATGCCATTTTGTCAAAGGACTTTCACGATCAATTCTTAATCTCTCGGCGACTATCTCGCCTTTGCTATTCTCCCAGTACACAACACCTACTGGTATGGTACATTCCAACATTGTTAGTGTACACGAGTTTTTACGCTTAACGTCTTCCTTGTGATAGAAGTTCAGTGTAAGTGACCAGTCTTTACCACCCCAACCAGGAGGATTCTTAGTGGTATAAACTCTAATGTCGTTACTCACTTCTTCAAAGCCACAATCCATAGAATAACAGTGTATGCCCTCGGTAATCTTATAGAGTTCGTAATCATCGCCAAAGCAGTTTTTTCTTTTCTCAATCTTTGGTATGATGCCCTCAATTCTTGTGGTCTCACCCACATGGTATGTCCCCCAATAGAAAGGGGAGAAGTATTGAACTACGTTCTCATCATGCAGACAAGCCCAAGACTGAGGCTCTTTGAGCACCATCTTGAATACCTTGACATCACCCTTCGATATATGTCTGTCCTCTTTGAATCCTACCCAGCACATAACTTATAGTGTTAACATCATGATAGCGTATTCGGCACACTTCTCGTATGTGTCGAATTTCTTCTTCTTGAACGTGAGTTCGGCAGAACCTTGTATGATGCTCTTGAGGTAGTGCTTGACACTACCATCCCTCTCACGTCCTGCAAGTATGTTCACATAGATACCTCGGCTCTCTTTCAGCCACTTGAACACTCTCTGATGGGTGGCTTTCTCACCGCCAGTATCAAACCCAAGAAGCTCCAGGTCTTCCTGGAGTTCCTGTGAAATATAAGATTCCTCTGTCATAGTCATTGAGCATTAAAGCAATTCATCGTCGTAATAATCATCGATGTTGTACCACTCATCGTCATCGTACCACTCATCGTCATCGTCGTCGTACCAGTCATCATCGTAGTACAGACCATCTTCGTCATAATATCCCATAGTTATAAATCTTTTGTTTTGTTTGTTACTGTTCCTTCCCACTCCTTTTGGTATGGGATTGCCTCGTTCTTGTGTACGAGTATGCCTCTGCCACCAACTGGTATTTCCTCGTCTCCAGATTCCCACAGTTTCTCACAGATGTAGTAGGATTTATAGAACCCTGTCACTCTCAAGTGTGAGTGTGGCTGGAGTATCATAAACCTGGTGATATGTCCTTCTCCGTGATTGGGACAGGTCTTCTTCTCTTCCTCTGTCTTGATGCCAGAGTATGCCACTTCTTTGGTCTTGTCTATAGATCCATCGAAGGTTATATCATCACCTATTTTAAAACTCATAACCGTTTATATTTCAATTGTCATTTCAGTTATGTTCTCTGTCCACTTCTTGGAATCCTTTATCAGTTCTCCAAGTGTCATGTCCTCTGGGTATTCGTCACTTTCGAAATAGCCATTTTCAGAATAAAAATCTACTTTAATCATATTCGTTAAACTTTGGTGTATGTTTCATACTCACAATGCAAACACCGTGCATAGTGTTACTCCCAAGTTGTTTTCTTTTCAAGATAGCCCTTACCATGACATCTTGGGCACGTATTCCACTCATAGTGAGCGTCAACATGTCCTATATCGTAGTTGTCATAGGCTTCGACGAATCTCCCTCTAAAGCGTTTCTCGCCGTTGCAGTGAGGACAAACGATACGAGTTCCATCAAGCATCATTTCGTGGTGCTTGCACTTATCCTCAGTATCAAACTCCTTACCATCCTTAGCGATATAGACGGTATAGGTTTGTACCACCTGTCTTGTTCTTTGTTCTGTTCTCATAATCTAATATCTCCTTGATATTCCCTCTTCCATACATTTTATTTGAAAGTTGATAGTATAAAATGGGTATCAGACAGGGATTACGGCTCTTACTTGCTAATAAATTAACGAGCGCATTTTCAGATTTGTGCTACCGTTACTGTCTGATACCACAGGCTTGTTACTCTTCTGTAGGCTCTTCCTGGGTCTCTGCTGCCTCTTCCAGATCCTCCTCTGTCAGTTCTTCCTCAACATTGTCTTCCTGGGCTTGCTGAGCCTTTTTTTTGGCTTTCTCAGCCTCCTTGCGGGGCTTGACGATGGTTTCCTGGATGATCTTCTGTTCCTCGTCGTCAGCAGGTTTTGTTGATTTCAGCTTGACACAGAATTTCTTGTTGTCTGCTGCCAGGACGCAACACTCCACTCCGTTGTCATAGGTGTGTTCGAAGACACCAAGGAGTTTCTCACCATTGAACTTGACGGTGCTAACAGGAGCACCCTTCTTGAAAGTTTCACTTACTTTTCCCATAGTTTCACTAATATTATCGTTATACTTGAGTTTCAAAACGTTGAGGATGAACTTGAAGCAATCGGAGGTGTATCTAATGTCTCCGAATGACTTAGCTTCAAATGCACGTGATACCAGGACTTCTCTCAGTTCTCCGCTAGCCTCGTCCATATATTCGAGGACGATGTGCTTGTCAATGAGCAGTCCTGTCACAATCTTCATACTATGGAGTCGCATCTGTACACGGACTCCAGGTTCTTTCTTGATGTAGTCGAAGATCGGGGTGTTCACGATGACGTACCCGTTGTTGTCTTCGATGAGTTTCACGAGTTCGTCGAACCTGCCGTGCCACTCCTTTCTCAGTTCATCTAATTTGTCGAAATCAATCATATTCAAAATCTTTTGTGGTGCAAAGGTATAGAAAATATTTGGAAATACAAAATTATCTTTTATAAAAAACGTTAAAAGGGTAGCAGATAGTTATCTGTTACCCCTTATGATAGGCCTTGTTATGGGTTTCTCCTCCTTTTTCTTTTTCCCATGTTTTTTCTCGTACCACTTGAATACGCTGTGCATAGTTTGGTACACAGTAACCACAGTACCGCCTACGGCGATAGCGGTATTAACTCCCTTGACGATCTTTAGTATATTCATTTTGTTCAAATTTAATGTGATCCTGTAATGTCGTGCAATAGTTATCCCAGGGTACGAATGCCTTCTCGTATTCATATGAGCACTCTCCAAGGAAATCTATTATGAAGGCTGGTGACAGCCATGCATTCTTCATATAGCTTGGATGTTCCCCAAGATGTCTCAGATATCCAGCCCACAGCCCACGTGACTTCATCCACTTGACGAAAATGGTTCTGGCTACAGCCACGTCCCAGGAATCGTCAGCGAACCTCCTGTTTTCTTTTTTGTGCATGAATCTTACCAATCCCTGCAATTCTTTTGCGGAAATCGTCCATGCCGTTGGCTTCTTCTTCATTTATCTTAATCTGAATAACGATGTTTTCCCCATTGAGTTTAAGAGTATCTACGGTAATATCAACAGTATACCACTTGATGCTAGCGAAGGTGTGCCTCAGCCTGTTCTGGCTTACCCTGCCAACAGTAAGACCATAGTAGTCATTCTTCTCCAGGAATTCCTTTATGGTGTCATACTTTATGAAATCCGTATTCTCCATTTACTTTTTCGGTGTAAGATCCTCAATCATAATTGTCACGGCAATATTCCTGTCAGTGATGGTGTTACCCTTGCTGTCAACGGAATAACTGCCTATGAGTGAGGATATGAGGTTCTTCAAGCTACCCGGAGTACCCTCTATGTAGCTCTTAGCCAGAACCCTCTTCGGCTCACTCTCCACGACTGTTGCCAGTGCTGCGTTCTTCTCCATCAGTTCCTTGATCTCGGAGATACGCTTGAGCATAGCCTCGTCGTTCTTGTTGCTCTCTTTCTGTGGAATTGCCTCTCCACCAACTTCAATATCTGCCATTGTAGTATGCGTTTGTGAAACCCAAGAAGCTAGTTCATCCTAGCTTCAAGGGCTGATTTAACGATGTTACCGCTAATGTTAGGATACTTCTCCTTAGCACCCTTCATAAGGACACCCATATCCCTCTGCTGGAGCTTGTAGCCAGCACCTCTCTCTGACAGGTGCTTGTCGATCAGCATGTTAACATAGTCGGTCATTTCCTCCTCAGTTGGCTGAGCAGGTGTGAACTCCTCGACCACAGCAAGCTCTCCCTTCTCCTTGTTGAGCATTTCGGTGTTACCTGCCTTGTCGTAGCCCTCGATGTTAGCCTTGTGATCCTCAGCCATCTTGAGCAGCACCTTCACCTCCTCATCCTCGGTCATCTTGTACTCCAGGTTGGTGTGGTGGTTCTTCTCATTCTGTCTGATAAGCTCTGACTTGATGAGTTTGAGTGCCCCTCCACGTCTGTCGAGCAATGCAATAGCCAACTCCTTGTCAAAACCCTCTGGGCTAGCCTCCTTACCATTGTGGATAGCTGCCTTCTTGCCCATCGTCTCTGTGATGCCCTCCTCGATCTTCTTGAGGATTGACATTTCGTACTCTTTAGTGTCTGTTCTCATAACTATGTAGCTTCTTTAAATGACCATACAAACCCTTTGTGCATATCGTTCTTACCACTGCAACATCTTGATACACAGGATGGTGAGAACCCACCATCAGATGTTGACATGATACTGTCCCATACGTTCACTAGGTGTCCTTCTGAGTCGTATTGATAAACTTTTTTCTTTTCTTTTCCACCCTTTGTTCTTGGATAGAGTTCCTGGCTTCTCTTGAAGTGTTCAATCGTTAATGGCTTGTTAAGATTCTCCTTATGGGTCATTACGCAAAGGTTATCCAGTGCATTGTTGGTTCTGTCCGTATCTTTATGACAGATCATAAGCCCTTCTGGAACTTCACCCTTGAATGTAAGCCACACCAGATGGTGTACATACATATGCTTTCCCTTAACGTCGCCGTTAGAGAGAGACACGTGCATATAGCCATTGGCGAGTCTACCCGGTTTAAGTGGTCTACCGAACTTATTGATTACCTCTCCTTTATCATTGATGCGATAGTTCTCAAAGCCTGGTATCGGCTTCCATTCGTCATCAGATATGGATGCAAGGGCTTCTTCCATTCGTTTCTTGGTTACCTCCTCGTAATATTTTCGTTTTACGTCGGCTCTCACCCTTTCCTTATTCTTGGAATACCATTCCCTGCGGTAATTCTGGTGCTGCTCACGCCATCTTCTTGATTGTTCTGCGGTTGCCATTTACGTTTACACTGAGTTAATCTTATCCAGAGCAAGAACCGTCTTTGCAGTCATACTGATAAGAGATTCAAGGTCTCTGTAATCACACACCTCAACCTGGGTATGCATATTCCTGTTGGGGATTGAAAGCAACTGTGTCATACAGTTAGACGATGCCTGTCTGATATACACCGTGTCAGTTCCACCATCCGGGGCAACAAACTCCTGGTATGGGATGCTGTTGTCGTTACATACCTGCTTTATGAGGTTGGTAAGATATGGATGGTTGTTCACGCCATGTGCGATAGCACCGCCCTTACCAAGTCTGATATCACCCCACTCGTCAGCATTCACACACCCGTCATCGGTTGCAAATGTAACGTCGAAGTCAATTGAGTAGGTAGGGTCGATTCCTGCTGCTGCCACAACTGCTCCAGTGGCAGTGGTCTCCTCCTGTGTACAAGCCACGAAGTAGACACAGATATTAGATAGGTCTTCCTTTGCAAGCATAGATGCAACCTCAGCAATGACGAAGATACCAGCCTTGTCATCAAGACCACGACCAGCAATCCTGTTGGGTGTGAGGTTAATCGGGTCACAATGAACAACTGCCACGTCACCGATAGATACACGTGAAGCAGCCTCTTCCTTTGTTTCAGCACCGATGTCAATCTTCAAATCCTTTAGTTCCAGTACCTTACCCTTTTCCTCACCTTTCTCAAGATGCATTGGTGTCTTACCTATCACGCCATCAACCACGCCTCTGGCAGAGAAGATCTTCACCTGTGAACCAGGAAGAGCCTTCTGATCGATACCTCCATTCTTCACAAAGTGGAGGAATCCCTTGTCGTCGATGTTCTGGATCTGTAGGGATATCTCATCGATGTGTGCTGACAGCATAATCCTAGCCTTTGCCTCCGGGTTGCCCATAAAGAACACTGTATTACCAGCATTATCACGTCTCACGATTCTTGCCACTCTATTCATATGGTCAGAGAATACGTTAGATGCGCTGCCCTCATAACCGCTTGGACTTGGTGCTTCAAGCAATGCTTTTAAAAAATTTTTATTCATGTTTATTGTTTTTATTTGTTAAACTCTTCGTCGAATGGTTTGAAATTACCCTCCGGATTGTGTGCTCCGTTGGTTGATGGGAGATTGATGATAGCGAACACAATCTTCTTGAACGTGTTCTTATACTTCTCAGACTCAATCACCTCGTGGAACAGCCTAGCCATTTCCCTTGGAGGTGTGCCATAAGCACCACAGCCGAATGCACTGAGAACAAGTGAGTCGTTTCCATTCTCCAGAGCGATGTTGAACATCTGACGAATCTTGAGCTTAAGAGTGTCAATCACCCAGGCAGGGAGTTTTCCGTCAATAAGTTCTGGCTTTCTCACGGCAGGAATGGTAATCACGTCGATGAAGAATGGGTTGTCAAGCAGCTTGCACCCATCGTTCTCTGCTGACTTGAACACCATCACGTTTGGAGTATAGACAGCCCCATAGTGCATTTCCAGTGGGTATCTCTCTTCCAGTTGTGCAATGCCGTAGTTCTCTCCTATGCTGTGAAACTGGTAGAGTGAACGGAAGATGTCAGTGCGTCTGAATATACTCTCTTCCTGTGCTGCTGATCCACGTTCTACGCCACCTCCTGGAGTGTGGAAGGAAGCCATATTGAGCACAGCAGGTCTCAGACCCTCATGCAACAGTTGTTCTGCTGCATAAAGGCAATCAAGGTCAATCACCTTGACCTCAGCGTTCTCATATCTTGGAAGCTCGTCGAAGTTAGGTCTGATTCCTTTGGAATAGAACCTAGTTCCCTTGAGCATTTCATCCTCTCTGTAGAACTCCTTGTCAGTTCCGTCGTTAGCCTTATACTTACCACGACGGACAGTATCAGTCGTATGTCTGAATATCTGTACTCTCTCTTCCTTTGTCATAGTCTTATTCGTTTGTCATTCTAAATTGAAAATCAAGTATCATACTATCGTTCCTGGCAATCTTAGAGGCTATAGCGTCTCTGTCTTTGCCGTGAGCGAGGCTCAGTTTCTTCCGGAGTTCCATATTGTTGATTTCCAACTTCCTTATGGCCTCCATCAATACACCTTTAGTTGCCATATTACCTCAAGTTTGCCACAATGTTATTCACCTGTGATATCTCACTGCATACACCCTGCATCTTTGCGGCGATACTATTAACCCTTGTCTCCAGCATGTTCTTGAGTTCCATATTCTCCTGGAGGAGTTTCTGGTTCTCGTGGAACAACTGAACGTTGTCGTTGATGAGACCCTGCATATTGAGCTGTCTGCCTCCCTGGTTATTGGCATTCATCTGCTCAATGCCAGCCACCACGTCAAGTTCTTTCTTGAGTATGTAGCCAACCTCTACAGCTTTCTGCCTAACATCATAGGAAGCACCATTGCTCATTTGTGCAAGCAGGTTGATGCACTTCTGTAAATCTGTTGATGATATCATATTCGTTATTTATATTGTCCGTTATCAATTAGGTGCTGCATTTCTCTCTCGAAGTAATACAACTGAGAGGGAACGAGGTTGTTAATCCACTCATCCCTATATTGTTGGTATTTCCAGAAGGTATTAACCCTCCAACGCCATTCAAGATATGTTCTCAGTTCTTTACTCATCTTAATCCCAGTATTCTCCATCCCAGAAATCGCCGTAGCAATAGTAAGCGGCGTTACTCTGATAGGAATATTTGTTCTTAATTATGTTATCGCACACTTTCTTGAGCAACTCCTTGAGTTTCTGGGATATGGGTTTAACCACGTCGCCATTGTATTCAAGTTTAGGCTCTACGATTGTTCTTATAATCTCCCCGGTATCCTTGGCGATGATTGCTTGCAGATCACTGTTCCAGTAGTAGCCGTAGCTCTGGAGTATATCCATTGCTCTCTCTACCTCCTTTTCGTTGCAAGGTCTCCACCAGTATGATTCCGTATCTCCGTCAACGGTGGTAGTACATCTGGTAACTGCTGATGCAACCTCTAGGTATGGCAGTGTTGCCCAACCCCCACCTTCGGGGTTCTCACGATACTTTGCCGGGTCGTATGCTGCAATCACAGAGTATTTCTTACTAGTTGTATATGATTCACACTCAATACCCTCGAATATGGCGAATGAGCCTGGCTTATTGGTGTTCGTGATAAATTCGCCCTTCTTAAATGCACGTTTCTCTCCGTTCATTGTCTGTATAAATTATTGTCGTTTATAATCTGTAATACTTCCTTAGTCACATATGGATATGGGTTCATACCATCTGATATCATATTCCTTACCATAGTGGAAGAGACATCCATTCTTTTGATTCTCAATACTTTAACATTCAAACCAACCTCTTCACTTCTGTATTTGTTGAAACCATTGGCTAATGTTATTATATCTATTTCAAATGGGTTTTCACTATCTAATGGAAGTGAATCACCTTTATCACCACGTGACACCTCAATAAACCCAACTTTGCCCTTGATATGTGTTTCAAAGTTCTTCCAATGAGGAATGCGTTCAATTGTGTCAGTGCCTGCGATGACATATATCTCATCATCTGGATACACCTCTAGTGCCCTACCTATTGGCAGATATGAGTATACAGGAGGCTCGAACTCTTCCTCCAACCTACATACCCCACACTTATCTCCAAATGGCTCTATTGCAGCTTCAATCATCTTACAACGAAGATCGAAGTCAGCAGGTGCATTTTCCTTCCAAGGATTATGCATTGCGACAACGAACAATACCTTGTCACACAGTCCGCTATTTAGCACACATGATGCTATGTTAGTGTGCGCTATGTGTATTGGATCAAAAGAGCCAAGCAGCAATCCTACTTTCTTCATCTTTGTCTATTATTATTTCTTCATAAATCTCATTACCAATATCTGACCAGATAGCGAATATACCATAGAAAACCCATAGCATACCACACACCCACGATATACCGAACTTGTGGTTTCTAATGTAGTCCAAAGCTTCGTCGGGTATTATCTTCTCGAATTTCAGCAAACATGCAGGATCATATCCGATAGACACATAGTTCTTACGGGCTATGATACCACCAACTATTACATAGAAAACTAGTATTAATACCAGTCCAATTATCTCAGAGTTGTTCATATCGTTGCAAATATATAGAAAAATTTTGAGAAAAACAAGTTTTTTAACACTTTTTTAGAAAAATTCTTCTGGGTTGTCTATAATGACTGAGTGTATAGAGTCATCATATTTGCGGTCAAGTGGACCTTTCAGAGACTCCACGACGTAGGAATCGACGATTGCATTAACATCCTCGATGTTGCGGTATGGACCTATCCAAACCAACTTTCCCCAGTCCTTGTGTCTTATGTAGTACCTACCATTCTTTGCGAGTTTATGACTGAACTCGCTCTTTTCGAGTGGTCTTTTGTACCAAGGTATGGGCTTGTCGGTGATTGGTTCGATCCCTGGCTTTGCTATCGATGGTTTTGTTCTCCTCTTATTGATAAAGTTGGAGATTTCAATTCTATCTTCTATTTCGCTCATAGTCGTATACCATAAAATGGCTGACTATCAAGCCAGCCACGTTACTGCTTAATCCTCGTCGTCACAATCGATATGAGTTGCCAGAGCAGCGAATTTATCCTCATAGTCCTTGAGGATAACAGGTCTGTAGGTATCATACCAGTACTGAATCTCCTCGATGGTGTAGTCTTTCTTCATCTGACGGAAGATCGACTTAGCCTCCATGATGAGAAGGTTCTGGATGTAATCCTCTGGAACTTTGCCATCACACCAGTCAACAGCTATCTGATTGAATCTGCTGACGTATCCAAGGTACTCTGCGAAAATGATGAACACAGGAGTCTGAATGGTCTTCTCCTGGTGCTGCGAAATCTCGCTAATGCTACCTGTTTCTTTTTGAGTTACTGTATTACTCTCCATTTTATAATTTATTTAATGATTACACTACCCGTAGTAATTCTCTGGATGGCATTCTGTTTCCGATCCGGATGGAACTTCTACCTCTTGCTCAATTTTCTCAAATCCATCTTCCCCTATGGCGAAGAATGTTACACTTTTCTTTTCGTTATTCATATTATTGCTCTTCTTGTTTGGTTTTTATCTTGTCAGTTGTAACCATAGAGTTTCTCCTGCACCTAGGCAGGATTTTCTTATACTCCGGGTCTGAATAGAATCGTACTGTTGATGTGTTGGTTCTAGGTCTAGTAGGTATGGTAGGATCGTTTTGACGATAGTGATCACCATACTGCCCGTACCTATTATATCCACCATAAGACGTTTCATCATCACCCAACCCGAAGAGCCAACCTATGTCAAGACTAGGCTCTACTCCATTCCTGCGGCAGTATTCCTCGTCGTTCTCGTGGAAGAACTTGTAGAAACCCCACACAAGGGTGGATATTGGGAATATCAGATATGTGTACGAACCAAGGACACACATATGTATGATGCCCATGATTGACAGCAATATCATAAAGAATGCGAAAAGACCATATAGCATATTAATCTAAATTTTTCGCAAAGATATAGAAAAATTTCGAGAAAACAAAGTTTTAGGGTTATAAAAAACGTTAAAACTTCTTTCTCATCACCAGAAAGCGGGCAAAGACACTAGTCCTATGCAACTTTCCCTCTTTCTCGTCGTCTCCATCAACACGCTTATATGTTGCTTCGTCATCACCCTTCTTGAGAATAATGATGTCACGTCTCTCCAGTGATATGATAGGAGAAATGTGGTAGATACGATTCTCCTCAACCTGTTCCCAAGGAGTAATACTCTTAATCTTTTGAAGCTCTTCCTTAAGCTCCTGTACTGAACGTTTTGCCATCTGTCTATCAGAATTTATGAATTTTTACTATGAATTGTACATCAATATCATTAGAATATATGTTGATGTAGTTTGATGTGGGCTGAAAGTTCTCGTTCAACTCTACACATTTCAACACATAATCCGTTCTCTCCTTTACCAGAACTAGTTTCCTCTTCTGGCGTAGTATCCTAGGAACTACACACATATCGCCTTCCTTGATATCCTTCCAGTTCATAATGGAAGGTAGTTCCTTCATCTTATTCCTCTTCTCTACGTAATCGTCGTAGGTGACTGGCTTGTTGATTACTGCTGGCAGCAACAGACTCGTTGGCTGAGTTGGTGTGGCAGTCATAATCTTAGGACACCAATCCGGTCTGTATATGGGTGTCTCGTTGCTAGTGATGTTGCGTTGGATTATCCTAGCACGTTCAACGTTCTCAGACACGATCATATGCTTTGCACATGAAGCATTGAATGACCTATGCCTATCATCAAACTGCTTTATCAGATATCCGCACTCATTGCAACGTGGAAGCAACCTCAGAGAAGTGTCTGGAATAGGCTCGTCGAATATACAGGTCTGACAACCCTCACACGACTTTCCAAAGCATGGATGATCCTCGTTGAATACTGTCCTTCTCATTGTTAATTACCAACCTGGTCCGTCATCAAATGCTTCCTCTTCGTCGAAGTTTTCATCTGCCTCATCCCAGTTGCCATCGTCTTCCTCTCTATCCTCAAGGAAATCATCGAGGAAATCCCAGTCCTCTTCGTTGACCATTGGCTGACCATCGCCGTAGAGTCCGTTATGATCCTGGTTGCTACGCTCGATATACTGCCTAATTTGCTCAAGTATTTCTGGGGTAGGTCTCTGCAAGTTGCCCTCAATCATCATCTGATTGAGCATCCTGTTAGCCTCCTCCATACCTGCTGGCTGAGGTAGCATATCCTCGAACTCTCCACCGAATACTTCTCTACAAGTGAGATCGAATATCTCAGCACCAAGAGATTCAAGCCTATGGAAATCCCTCACGTGGCGTTCTACGAAGACATGCAGCAACATATTCACACAATTTGCTATGTGATGCTGTAGCTTTGCAGGATCTTTCTCACCCCTTGGCAGACCACCGTGAAGACTCTCTTTCATCATCTTCACAAAGGTCTCTATGTTTCCGGCATCCTTGTAGATGTTCTCCCTTGACTGATTCCTTATGATAACAGAGAAAGAAGGCATACGCTGATAGATTGAACTAACGACGTTCTTTGTGTTGCTTCCTACAACACATCTGAACATTGGGTACATGCTGTTCTTCTTCAAAACGGCAATGAAATTCTTGAGAACCAGATATTCTATATCCGTTTTCTCTACATTGTTGTTATTATTTCTCACTTTCATAATCACTTAATATGTGCAAAGATATCGATTTTTTCGTGTAATTCCAAATTTACTTGTTTAAATAAAGTTAAATTACTCTCTCATACTCCTTATCCTTAGCCAAATTGCCACATTCCGGGCAATAATGGGCATCCTCCCACCCTGTTTCCTTAGTGCAAAGACTAAAGGAGTGCCAGGGAAGGAACTGGTGTTTGCACTTGGGACATACTATCGCCAAATGTTTATACAGTTTCATTTCTGTTTCCGGATCTAACTTACTCATACTACCTTCCTTAATATAAATTTGATTAAATAACCCTGGTAATCCTCCGGGAATTCACATTCAGCGTAATACTCACAGTCTTTTATCTGCTGATAGTCACCAAGATAAATACCACTCTTACGTGGGCGATATCCTTGATACTGCCTGTTGTTCTTTATACACTCGTCAAGTTCTTTCTTGCAAGGTGCATAGTCAATCCTGCTCAGCATTATGACAAACTTCTTCTCCGGATCTGCAATCTCCTCCTTGAAGTATTCCTCAATCTGCTCCTTGTTGTCAGCAATGCCATATGGTTTCTTACCACCTATTGCGCAATCCTCGTCCTCAAACTGTATCTCCCTAGTGAACTCCTTATAAGCATACATAGGCACTACACAGGGTGTTCCAGGATCATTGTTGAGATAATAGCCAGGACCGAAGTCATCAACTGGCGAGAAATACTTATCCCAGAACTCACAGTATGGCACTTTGAGTTCCTTCTTACCACCGAAGATGTTGTACAACTTCCTCAGTCCTTTCTTGTTTGGTGTCAATGATAATAACATACTATATCTCTACGTATAAAGGTTTATATACCATTTCATAATTCTCATTCAACAGCGATACATTGTACACCGCCGTATTGCCATTCATAGTCTTACCATGCTCACAGCTGTGTAGGTGTCCCTCAAACACTAACTCCGGCTTAGCCTCATCGACGAACCACCTCAATGCCTTATTGCCAATATGTGATCCGTCAGCCCACCAACAATCCTTCTGCAACAGAATATCCGCAATACCATACGGGCAATCATGGCACAGAATAATGTCGATCTTACCAACTGCTTCAAGGTGACGCTGGTATTTCTCCTTCTGATCCTCCTGTGGCGGCATAAATGCCCAGTTATAGAACTTCTTGCACATAGGAGTACCATATATAACCTTTCCCTTGTATTCGTATGTTTCACACTCCAGGTATATCACTTTGTCCTGTCCTTTAAGTAGATCACGAATACGCTCCGGATGCTCCATAAACACGAAGTCATGGTTTCCGGCGATGAACACGACCTTCTCACAAGGGAGGTTGGTACACCAGGGTATGAAGAATGTCTTGAGCCATTCCTCGCATTGATCGCTGTTCTTCTGAATGTAAAGTGGAACAATATCACCACCTATCAGAACTATGTCACATGGATCAATGCTAAAACCATATTGTCCATGTGTATCTGAAAAAGCGCATATCTTCATAATTGCAATCCTTTCTTAACAAGTTTATTAATCTCATCCTCTACATATCCATCTTCCCATTCTTTGTTGAAAGAATACCAGATATCCTCCATACCACTCTCACACCAATCAAAAGAACCCTCATATGATATGAAGAAGTTCTCCACGCAACTAATGAATGATGATTCGTCTCCTGGAATTGGGTAGAATTTGTCTGACTTAATGAACCTTTTCACATTGTGACCAAGAATCAGCTTGGTTCTCTCCTTGGATGATAGATTCTTCGGAAGTTCATATTCCTCCAGGCACACTGAGTGATACTGGTATGAACACCTCAGAAAATCGCCTAATAGATCTTTCTTTTTGAGATACTTAACTGCTAGTGCGAATATAATGTCTTCGTAGTCTTTGTCCTGTAACATACACAATATTTTTTGCAAAGATATATAAAAAAAATGGGAATAACAAGTGTTATGCCCATTTTAACATATTTTATAACTACTTTAGCCTCTGTGTTATATATTTGATTTCGCCACATTTCTGACACTCCCAGGTTTTTGTTAGTAATTTTTCAGAAGGATATTTATCCCAGGGTTCGTCATATATGTTTTCCTGTAACTGATGAACACACTTCCATTGATGCTCACATCTTGGAGGTGGTTCAAATAATCTTTTAAACCAAGCCTTTATATTCATAACAATCTGATTTAGAGGGCAGTGGGGGACTCGAACCCCCGTAGGCTTTTACACCCTTTGACAGTTTTGCAGACTGTTGCCTAACCACTCGACCAACTGCCCATAGAAGCCTAATACTTATTTCACAATAAATATTAGGCATTAATAAAATGTTTAATTCTCTCCAGCCTTAACGAAGCGTCCACCTTTGCCCCTTGGCTGTTGTACCTTAACTGCCTTTGGCTTTGGAGGTGTTGCCCTCCTTGGTCTTGGAGTTCTTGGTGCTTTTGGGGCAGCAGCCTCTGCTGCTTTCTCCTCTTCTTTCTCCTTTCCTTCGTTGATCTTCTTTGGTATGGAGATCACAGCGGTCTTTGTGACCTTGTTGATCGTCTTGTTAACCTTTGAAGTGTCGCAGTTTGCTGGAATTACCACGACTGTTTTGTTACTCCTTTCTGAGGTTTCGTCCTTGAATTTTACCTCTACGGTGAGTTTGTCTCCATCCAGTGAATATTCCAAAGTCTCTCCGATCTCCTCGTCGAAAGGAACTGTCACAGAGAAATCCTCGAAGCTGTCCTTAACCTGTTTGAGCAGGTCTCCGAAATCCTTGAGCAGTGAATTACCACGCTCCAAGAGAGCATCCCTCTTCTCAGCCAGGAAATCCAGACTTGACTCGAAATCAAGCCTCTCAAATGTGTCATTAATTGTGTCCACAAGGCTTCTTGCTTGTGAAGCACTTGAGTCAATGAGACTCAACATTCTGTCTCTTAATCCCATAGTTGTTATACTTTAAAAACATTATTTTAGTGCGAAGTTTGCAACCACAAGTGTTATTACAAGGATCGTAACAAGGAATGTCACAACCGATGTAATTACCAGTGTTCGCATACTCTTTATTTTCTTCATGTTGCAAAGATATATATTTTTTTTCGTATTTCCAAATTTTAAACGGGATTTTTTACCTCAGTAGCGTCGATTACCAACTTGTCAATGGAGTAATCCTTATATTGAAACTCAAAGTTTCCACCAAAATAGATTATTTTCATATCATTTATTCCAATCGTTTACAATCCTCTTCACTGAAATTGGCGTGTAGCTTCTCAAGCCACCACTTGGTCTTCACCTTAGACATTGGAAGCCTCTGTCCTGGGAGTCTGGTGGATCTCTTGATTACCACACCCTCCTTGACGTTAGGATACTTTGCATCCGGCTTAGTCCAGTCGTTCTCCTGGATCGACTTGATGAAATCGTTGGTGAGTATGCCGATGAATACCACATCCGGTGTCTCAACCCTCTCGTCCTCGCCGAAGATGTCGATGAAATCCTTAGGCTCTACAAACCCCTTCTTCTTGATGAACACGTCGAAGAGACACAGACTCATTCTGTCCTTGTCAGTAGGCTCTTGAAATCCGGCAAAACTATGAGGTCCGTACCACTCGAAGAACAACGTAATCTCCTCAGCACCATTGAATATGCCGTGCTTTCCGGAGTTGCTAACGATAATGTCACGTAAAGGCGCATCATAGTGTTTTTTGAAGAACTTAACGGCATCACCGAACTGCTCATTGGTTTCGTCAACCAGCTGAGTTCTTGAGCCGAAATTGGTGAACTGCTTCTTGGTAGCCCCCTTCGGTGTATATTTTACCCTAAAGTTTTGTCCATCAAGTTTATTGAACGCCACTACGTATTCACCGTGCAACGATCCGTCATCTTGATATCTGGGTATGCTTGCGTATTCTTTCATTTACAAATTCCCTTTAATCTTATTTCCTTTTCCTTCGTGTCCTGGTAGAACTCCATATACCTAATGAGTCCGTATACTGAAAATACCGTCTGCGTAATACTAGTTACAATATTCTTCAAATCACCAATGACCACTGATGATATTCCAAACATTACAAATGAATAGATGAATATAATCCAGGCGGCTACTCTCTTCCTTGACAACAGGTACATACCAACCACCATAGATCCAGCACCCATACATTCGAATATTGGATTATTGAACGTATCTCGGAAGAATATGTACAGCAGCACGGCAATCACAAGTGACTCAAGCCACGCTAGTATTGGACTGCCCCACGTTATCTTTTCCCTGTTAATTTCCTCATCGCTGTCCCATGTCGATAGCGGGACAATGCAAATTAAGCCCACCATGACGTTAACGGACAGTTGACCATAAAGGTGTTCATCCAAAAAGAAATAACCCGTCAGAACGGCTGCAAATAGCCATATATACCACATCCACTTATGTGTATGGGCTGCAATGAACAATGCAATGACGTTCAAGATCGAAAACACTATATGTATCATAGGCATTTAACTTGAGTACCATCCATTATTGCGGCCACTACTCCAAGGTATGAATGTGCTATTCGCATATTTTCTGTAGTCTGTGTAGTTTGGTTTGCCGTGTAGTGCGCATTGTATCTTATAGCATTGCTTTGAGTGAACCCTACACTTCTTCCAGATATTATACACAGCATTTCTAATTGAGAAATTATTCTCTAACATTGCCATAGAACGATAGCTGAAACCATAGCCGTCAGCAGACACATAGAACCACAAATCAAATGTTGATATGTCTTTGACGGTCTTGTATGCGTCGATGCTGAAATTCATCAGATGCGATGGCTCTACGGTTATTCTTACACCACCTCCACGTACAGTCGCCACTTTTTGTATAAACTCTTTTGTGGGCTGGTCTATTCTCATATCAAGGAACACGAAGTTACTGACATTCTCATCACTTATCTGGATTTGATTCTGGCTGTCATCAAGCAGTCTTCCTCCAACAGGACACTTGTAGATCTTGCCAATGGTGAACTTTGGTACAACAACTATATTGGAGTAATCGCTATAGTAGTCCTCGTAGGGGTCCCAATCATCCCAACTATTGGTTGGTCTTGTGATAGACATACGTCCTCCTCTGTAACGTCTGTCACTAATCTCAACCATCTTCATATACTCAAGAAACTGGTTGTGCTCCTTTCGTTTGGCTTGAGCTTCATTCAGTATGTACTCTCCTACACAAACGTAGTATCTACCTGTTTGAAATGTCATAACTTTATGTCTCTATAGGTTTTCTCTATTCTCCCCAGCATAGGCTCTTTTGATAGGATATAATCCCAGAACCTTTTCATATCTACTGAGGTTTTATATATGTTAGTGTTTCTGTGTTCATTTCCTACGAGGAATATAGCCACCACGACGTTGAATAACAGCGTTAGAATCAGTAATCCTATCTGCTGTCCGCTTGTAAGTGGTACACTAAGATAGTCGAAGTCCTTGAACTCCTTTCTGTGCCATAGATTAATGTTGTTCTCAAGCCAGATGGCATAGTGATATAAATCCATCCTGGGGTTATCAAGGAAATACCTCTTTGTAGCTACCTCCAACTTCGGATCATCACACCATGAGAATGCGTTGCACCACGTCACTGAGTTATTTGTCCTGTCATACCCAAGACATACCACGAACTCATTCTTGTTACCTCCCTGCCAGTATGAACGCTGTTCCTCTGATATGGAAATAGATTTGCTCTTATCCCACACAAGGATGAACATTCTAAACTGCTTCTTCCTGGCATAGATGGAGTTGACGTATCTAACCTGTTGCGTCTCAAGCTTTGATGGCTTATAGCATCCTATGATTGTCCTCTGATCAACCCACCTTACGTCCGGATAGTCATACAGCCCCATTTCCTTTGCCCGTTCCGGCTCGATCTTATCGAACTTCATCACTGAGGAAGAACCGACAACCTTGTTGATATATTCATCTTTCCAAGCCAGTGAACGAAGGTTGTAGGCAGTACCATCCCAGAAGTAATCCTGTGCGTCTCCGTCCTTTGTGTAGTAATGGCGGTGCATATCTCTGAACACCATCTTTGGATAGCCTAATTCCATCATCACAGCGTCGAACTCAGCCTGGTTGTAGAAGTAGTGCTCACGTCCGATGTCATCGGTATAACACCACCTCTCCGGGTGATAGTCCCTGTAGGAACAGTCGTATGTCTCAGTGCGATAGATGGTGTTACCCTTGCTATCCCTTCCTGCCGGGACTTGTCTGGTACAGGTTCTGTGTACCCATTCATCCCAATCGTCGTAGTGGGTGATCTTCGTCACATAACCACCAAGATACTCCGTATCAAGGCAATTGCCGTGCCTCATAAGGCTAGCAATCAGCAGCGAGATAAGGAGTGAACTGCCAATCAGCACAAGGTACTCCCACCATACCATGTTCTTCTTGAACAGGAGCAGGAGTATCAGTGCTAGGAAGAATGGAAGTATATATACTACTAGTTCCATTGTTATTCTTTACTATGAAAGTTATTATTTTCTGTTTAATCTATCAATGTAGTACATTCTCATTATACCGCAAAGGGTTTCACCGCCAACATTATCGCATTCTTCTTTGCACCAACATTTGGCACAAGAAGGTTGACCTAAACTAAGTGCGCCTAAAACTCCATGCATAATGTATCTACTTTTTGAATAGGTCTACGTTGTCGTCAACCCCGGTCTCCATAACCACCTTCGTCTGGCTTGACGAGATAATCGTGTATTCGATGGGTGACGTGTCTGATATAAACCACCTGCCAGGATATGTCTTGCAGAGTGTCTCGTGCTCACGTTTCTTGTCGATCATCACTTCCTGCGCCTTGCGGAAGATGGTACGCTGTTGCTCGATGGCATCCATCACGTCCTTGTACAGGCTGGTGTCGAACTGGGGGTTAGCCTCTTGAATCCACTTCATAAGAGATCCGTCTCCCTGGGAGTAGCGTCCCTCGATAATGTGGGTGTAGATGGAGTCGAAGCCAGCACGATATTCCTGTGATACCTGTGCCTTCTGAGAGATAATCTTCCACATTGCGTCGTGGACACCCTCAACCTTACCACGCTGAGCCTCGCATTGCTGTCGGAGGTCAATCTCCTGGTTGTTGTAAGTGAAATAACTACCTACCATCGCAACGATGGTGAAACCGATAATACAAACGAGGGCTAATGCCACAATCGTTCCTGTGCTTACTTTATTCATTTCTATCTGTTTTTAAAATGTTAATATCCGCTACATGCACTCCTAAAGGCTATGGTCGCTTTCTTGCCGTTATAGCAGTTCTGGAGCAATACCTCACAAGGAAGGAATTCTAGAACCTGGAATTTGTGAGGTCCGTCCTCCGGGTTTCCGTATCGATCCTTATTAACCGACTGGAAATAGAGATACTTCCCGTCAAGAACATACAAGTAGGTGGCATTCCATCTTCCGGTGTAAGGCTCTTCCTGGAGGTTCATATTTGCATATCCAGGTCTCTGTCTTGTTATGACAAACTCCTTCACCGAATAATTACCGAACTTAAGGTCACTCGACTGCCATGTACCATAGAGGTCTTCCTGTGTCAGTGTCAAGCCCTTGGTAGGGTAATACGGTCTGTTCCGATCCCATTCGTAAGGGCACTCACATGACACCGCCATAATGAAAGCCCACGCCATAAGTAGGACATAAAGGATTCCCCTCAAGACACTAGTCAAATTGAACTTATTCATACTCTTAGCCTTTTTGATTCGGTTGCAAAGATAGGGAAAATATCTGAAACAGCCAAATCATTCCGGTTAAAGTATGTTAAAGACCCTTAAGAATGCCCCTAACCTCGTTCAATGCCTTGCCCAGAAGGTTCAATCCGTTCCAGTTGGACTCGTCATCCTTTGCTGTAGCCTCGTCACACTTGATACCCCAAATACCGTCCAGTGGTGAAGCCTCTACGAACTTCTTACCATCGAACTCTTTGTTGAGAAGCATATCCTTGAGGTCTTTGTTCTGGAGATACTTGTGCATATTGGCGTACACCATAATCTGGTAACGCACCTGTGCCCACACCTTGTCGTCATAGTTCTTTACCTGGCGACCAAGCGTTTTAGCCCTCTTTGGATCTTTACCCTCGAAGAGAATCTTCATCGCCGTCTCTTCGTCGCCGAACACAACAGCTTTCTCATACATAAAATACTGCTCTGAGTTGAAGAACTCAAGCTCCTTACCGTCTCTGTCTACCGTGAATCTGGCAGGATACCAGTTTGATGGGAAGTCACCCCAGAAGTAGACGCATTTTTCTGTTACTCTCATTTTCCTTCTATTTTAAGTTTATAATCTTTCACCTTTATTCTGCCCTGCCTCATAAGGCTTGTAACGCTCAGAGGCATTATTGTCTTTTGTTTCTTTGAATATACTAACCTTTCCTCCATTAGTCTATAGGAGAACTCAAACAGGTCATGCATTGTGGGCTTGACATATTTGGCAGTATCCTCAGCAAATCCTATCGATCCACACGTAAGATGTCCACCAAGATTTATTGAGCGTATTCCGGCAATACTTATATGCCTAATGCCTCTGAACGTCCCACCGTTATACACCTTCGACTTTGGAGGCCATATGGTGAGGAAATAATCACGCTTAGCCCATGATCTAAGTTCATTATTGTGTATGTTAATCCTCACGATGTCACCCTCTTTAGGCTCGATGATATCATACTCCTGCCCGTGAAATAGATCCTTTTTACCATTTTTTTCCATTGACTATCTCGTAAAGGTATTTTCTTTTATCCATTATTATCTTTCTTTTCCTGTCGTAGATTTTACCTGCCATCCTCAATCCTTCTCCGAATTCAAACAGGTCTATCATCGTGGGTTTAACCACTATATCGGACTCTGGGACATAACACAAGCCACCCCATCCAAACCTTCCACCAAGGTCAAGACCATAACAATTGACTATGTATGCTTGTTTTTTGTCGAGACGTATGTATCCGTTTTTAATGATTCTTTCACCGCTAGGCCACATCAACACGAAATGATCTCTCAACTTTTCCGGTTTTCCCCAGGGAGAGGCGATAAAGACCTCCTGTTGTGTATGCAGGTTTATCCTAACGATGTCGCCTTCCTCTGGGTATGCAACAGTGTATTCCCTACCATTGAACTCGTCTTTCTCAAGTCCATCAAACAGATTTTTTGCATATCTGTTTTGTTTTTCTGTTGTACGTATATCCATTTATCCTAAGTTCATCTATTATCTTAAACGTCTCACAAAGTGTC
>Ga0310691_10001936_pt1 | contig 29565 bp, 24 predicted proteins | sample 176DNAGHGlowgp2_FD_203887 | JGI IMG/M metagenome (GOLD analysis project Ga0310691, IMG submission 203887) | Sheep rumen microbial communities from Palmerston North, Manawatu-Wanganui, New Zealand - 1766 DNA GHGlow gp2 (v2) (version 2) | ecosystem: Host-associated > Mammals > Digestive system >... | reverse complement strand
CGTTCGACTTGCATGTGTTAAGCGTGCCGCCAGCGTTCGTCCTGAGCCAGGATCAAACTCTTAATAAAGTTTGTATATAACAGTCCCTTCCGGGTCTCCCCCTTCCGGTACCGTTAAATCCCAGTCATTACGATTCACTCGCAATTACTTCTTGTTCGCGTTTTTTAAGTCTCGCCTTGACTTGAATCTGTTTCTTTGCTTCCGCTTTCCTCAGATTCGGAATCTTCAAGGGTTCTCTTTCTTGGTTGCATTGTTCAATTTTCAAGGTGCCGGGGTGTGTCACCGTTTCTCGCGGCGACTTGATTATAATACCACATTCCGACAAAAAAGTCAAGCATTTTGCGTGTAAAACAAAACGATAGTTTTCCTCGCTATTTTGTTCATTTTGCCCATCGCGTTTTGCAGCATCATTTCTGCTCCTGCGGTGTCCCCAGAATCGCCGTAAAAACGTTAATTCCGTTGGTACAGGCAGCCGTCAGCGAGCCGCCGTGCAGCACAGCAATACTCCTTGCAACGCAGAGCCCCAGCCCGTAGCCGCCGGTTTCGCGGGCACGGGACGGATCAACGCGGTAAAAGCGCTCAAAAATCTTGTCGAGCTCCTGCTCCGGAATCGGATTGCCGGAATTTGAGAGTACAATCCGGATCTGCTGCTTCCGGTTTCGGTTGACGACCATGCGGACGCTGCCGCCCTCCGGCGTAAACATCTGCGCATTGTCCAGCAGCGCTTTCATCATCTGTGCGATGCGTTTGCGGTCGCCGTTGCAGATCAGCCCCGGCGTCAGCTCATAATCCAGCTCGCAGCCCGCTTCAAACATCTCCGATTCGCGCTCCATGCACATTCCCTCTAGCATTTCAGAAATATCAAAGTCTTCCAGATCAAGATGAATCTCCCCGGCGTCGATCTTTGCGAGAAAGAGCAGATCTCCGACCAGCCCCGCCATGCGCGTTGTTTCATCCCTGATGCTGTCGAGGAAGCGCTCCTGCGTTTCGATCGGCGCCTCCGGGTTTGCCAGCACCGCCTCCGTATTCGCTGCAATGACCGTCAGCGGCGTTTTCAGCTCATGTGTCGCATCGGAAACAAAGTCATTCTGCTTTTCCCATGCCGTCTCAATCGGCTTGCTGAACCAGCGCGCCAGCAATGCGCAAACCGGCATCAGCAGCAGCATACCGAGTACTATATAAACAATTGTGTTTCTGCGAAGTGTTTTCACAAGCGCCTGTTCCTGCGTACACTCCGCGATCGCCGCCCACGCGCCGCCGCCGTGCAGAATCACGAGATACCGGTAACGCGTTCCGCCGCGGGTTACCTGCCCGATGCCCTGCTCGTCCTTAATATTCATTTGCAGCACAATCTCATGCAGGGTATCTTCGCTGAGACTGAGATGAGACTGCTCGGACTGTATGATATTCCCGTTCCGGTCAAGCCGCAGCCCTGCCATGCCGCGTGTCTCATCGGTCAGTGTCTCCGTCTCAACCGCCTTGCGCAGTGCCGCTTCGGTCTCATTGACCGCCGACTCATACAGATATACGCTGATTCCGCAGCAAAGCGCCGTCAGGAACAGCAGCAGCAACCCCCAGCTGATCAGCAAAAAGCGCAGCCTGAGCTTCTTCGGCATGAGCAATCCCCCTTTTCCTTACAGCGTCCGCCGTGCGCAGTATCGTTTTATATTATACTGATATTATAATCCATGCGCCGCAATCCGTGAAGCCCTTTTTGCTCAAATTCATCCATTGATACCAAAAATTCCGCCTCAGCTTCTCAAAATTCGGTATTCTGCCCCTTTCCAAATTTCCGAAAATATGGTATAATGACTGTGTGTGCAAATTTCACTTGGCTGTAAATGTCCTTTGCAGCAGGAAAGGATTGAAGAAACCATGCAAACCGTTATCACGAAGGAAAACGCACTGTACCGGCTCTGGCTGGAGCACGCCGTCGATGACCCCGATCTCGTGACCGAGCTGCGGAGCATTCAGGGCGACGAGGAGGCGATCCGCGAACGGTTTTACCGTGATCTCGAATTCGGTACGGGCGGTCTGCGCGGCGTCCTCGGCGCCGGCACTGCCAGAATGAATATCTACACCGTGCGCCGTGCAACGCAGGGGCTCGCTGACTATGTCAACAGCTCCTTTACAGCGCCGAGCGTCGCGATCTCCTATGACAGCCGCATCAAGTCCGATACCTTTGCGAAGGCTGCCGCCGCTGTGCTCGCCGCAAACGGCATCCGCGTGCATCTCTATGCCGAGCTGATGCCGACCCCGATGCTGTCCTTTGCGGTGCGTGCGCTGCACTGCTCCGCCGGCATTATGGTCACCGCGAGCCACAACCCCGCAAAGTACAACGGCTATAAGGTCTACGGCGCCGACGGCTGCCAGATCACACTGGATGTCGCCAATACCGTCATCGGCAAGATCAAGGCGGTCGATATCTTCAACGATGTCAAGTCCTGCGATTTTGAGAACGCCGTCGCAAGCGGCATGATCTCCTATATTGAACAGAGTGTCATCGAGGATTACTATAAAAATGTGCTCGCACAGGGCATTCATACTGCACTGTGCCCCGAAAGCGGTCTGAAGATTGTCTACACCCCGCTCAACGGCACCGGCAATAAGCCTGTCCGCGAGATTCTGAAGCGCATCGGCATCAGCGAAGTGACGGTTGTGCCGGAGCAGGAGCTGCCGGACGGCAACTTCACAACCTGCCCGTATCCGAACCCGGAGATCCGCGAGGCACTCGAATACGGTCTGCGTCTCTGCGACAAGGTTCAGCCTGATCTGCTGCTTGCAACCGACCCCGACTGTGACCGCGTCGGCATTGCCGTGCCGGACGGAAACGGCGGCTATGCGCTGTTCTCCGGCAACGAAGTCGGCGCTATGCTCTTTGAGTACATCTGTGAGGAGCGCACCAAGCTCGGCACGATGCCGGAGCGCCCCGTCGCAATCAAAACCATCGTCACAACCGACCTCGTCAAGCCGATTGCAAAGGAATACGGCGTGCAGCTCATTGATGTGCTGACCGGATTCAAGTTTATCGGCGAGCAGATTGCCCTGCTTGAGGCAAAGGGCGAGGAATACAGATATCTCTTCGGCTTTGAGGAAAGCTACGGCTATCTCGCCGGCACCTATGTCCGCGATAAAGATGCCGTTGTCGCTTCCATGCTGATCGTCGAAATGGCTGCATTCTACCGCACAAAGGGCATTTCCATGATGCAGGCACGCGAAAATCTCTATAAAAAGTACGGCGTATTCAAGCACAAGCAGGAGAGCTTCGCCTTCGAGGGCGTCAGCGGGATGCACAAGATGCAGGAGATTATGCAGTCTCTGCGCACCGATGCGCCGTCTGAGATCGGCGGGCTGCGCGTGATCGAATCCGCGGATTATCTGACCGGCGAGTTTACGAATCTGGAAACCGGCGAAAAGCGCCCGACCAATCTGCCGAAATCCGATGTTGTGTCGTTCTTCCTGCCGGAGCACGCAAGCGTCATCGTCCGTCCCTCCGGCACCGAGCCGAAGATTAAGGCTTATTACACTACTTCCGGCAAGACAATGGCAGATGCCGAGGCAATTGAGACAAAGCTCCGCGCAGATATGCAGAAGATTCTGAAAAAATAATTGCAAAAATGCTTGCATTCTTTGCAAAAATATGATATAATAAATGTTGCGTTTAATCCATAGCACTACTGTCCGAACAGTAACCGGATGGGCTGTTATGCTTGATTTTACAATACCCCAAAACTGAAAGAGGTGAAAATCATGAAGGAAGGCATCCATCCGGTATGCGAGAAGACCACCATCACCTGCCACTGCGGCAATGTGCTCGAGGTGCTCTCGACCAAGAAGGACATCAAGGTTGAAATCTGCTCCAAGTGCCACCCGTTCTTCACGGGCAAGCAGAAGCTGGTTGACACCGGCGGACGTGTTGAGCGTTTCAACAAGCGTTTCAACCGCAAGTAATGATGCAAAAAGAACCGGTCATTTCGATGACCGGTTCTTTCAGTCTGTCGATAAAGTCATTTCGGCGAAATGAAGTGCCTGTCAAAGCGGAATGAAAGATTGAATAATGGGGAAAGGAAAACTCTTGTTTTCCTTCCCCCAAGCCCCCATCTTTAGCGCTTTTTAACGTAAATAAGAGAATTCCGCTCGTTGCGACGAGCGGCAAGGGGCTCCGCCCCTTGACCCCGCAAACTTTTGAAAAAGTTTGATCAAAACTTCAATCATAATTCTAATGGGGTTTCTCGACAAGCTGAACGACCGGACTTCTCAAAAAGCCCGGTCGTTCTATTTTATGATGTAAAATGGAATGTAATGATATCGCCGTCGGCGACCTCATAGGTCTTGCCCTCCATGCGAACCAGACCCTTTTCCTTTGCGGCGGTCATATTCCCGCCGTTTGCGATGAAGTCCTCATAGGAGATCACCTCGGCGCGGATAAAGCCCTTCTCGAAATCGGAGTGGATTTTGCCGGCTGCCTGCGGCGCCTTTGTCCCGCGGCGAATCGTCCAGGCGCGGCACTCATCCGAGCCGCCGGTCAGGAACGAGATCAGCCCAAGCAGCGCATAGCCCGCATGAATGATGCGGTTCAGTCCGGATTCCTCCAGACCGAGCTCTGCAAGAAACTCCTTCTGCTCGTCCTCGCTCATATCGGAGATTTCCGCCTCAATCTGCGCACAGATCGGGAACACGGCGGCGTGCTCTGCCTCTGCGATTGCCTGCACCGCAGCGAAATGCGGATTCTGCGAGAGATCGCCGGAGAAATCCGCTTCTGAGAGATTCGCGGCATAGATCACGGGCTTTGCGGTCAGCAGCGGGGTTTCGAGGAGCACTGCCCGTTCATCCTCGGTACACTCGAAGCTGCGCGCCGGCAGCCCGTCGGAAAGATGTGCGAGCAGACGCTTCAAAAGCTCCGCATCTGCGAGATATTTCTTATCGCCCTTTGCGAGCTTTGCGGTTTTGTCGATTCTGCGCTCAATCAGTTCAATATCGGAGAAAACCAGCTCAAGATTGATGACCTCGATATCGCGCTTCGGGTCAATCGAGCCGTCAACGTGTACGATATTGTCATCCTCGAAGCAGCGCACGACATGGATGATCGCATCGACCTCACGGATATCCGCAAGGAAGCGGTTGCCGAGGCCCTCACCCTTTGAGGCGCCCTTCACGAGTCCGGCGATATCGACAAACTGAAGTGTTGCGGGGGTAAATTTTTTCGGCTGATAGATTTCCGCGAGCTTTTCAAGCCGCGCATCCGGGACGCTGACAATGCCGACATTCTTGTCGATTGTGCAGAACGGGTAATTTGCAGATTCCGCACCGGCATTTGTCAGTGCGTTGAACAGTGTGCTCTTGCCGACATTCGGCAGACCGACCATTCCGAGCTTCATATTGATTTGTTCCTCCCTGTATTTTCAGGCACCTGCCGTTTTGGTGATCGAAAACGGTTCCTTCCGGGCGATATACCATTCGTCCGGCACAGTGCCCGGTTCATATTCATAGTCAATCGCGGTGCCGGTGACGGTAATCGCCTGCCCCTCCGCGACGCCGCTGACCGTAATCTCGGTCACACGGTAAAGCCACTCCGGCAGCGTCTGCTCCTGCTCAATCCACGGCCGCTCGCGGGAAACCATGACGGTTCCGGCATCTGCTGCCGTATCCTCGACGTCCAGTGCGCCGGAGAGCATCTCGTTGAGCGGAATTCCCGCCGCTTCCATGATCTCCTCGGCGGTAAACACCACGCGCAGGGATTCTGCCGCTGTCGCTGCCGTTGTCACGGAAGTGACGTTTTCGGATGACACCGCAGAACCTGTCACATCCTCCGGCGGCAGATCGGTCGGTGCGGTTACAGTTGTCGTCCGCCCGGTTGTCGTCCGCTCAGCGGCGGTCACGGTCTCCGTCCGGACGGTAAGCCGCGTCACAGACTGCTGCTCACTGACAGCGGGTGTCTGAACGGTTGTCTGCACAGGCAATTCCGTGCTCAGCGTGGTTTCTGCGGGTGCAATCTCCGTCATCTGACTTGCAGCAGGCGATGTGCTCTTGCCGCAGGCGTTCAGCATCAGAAAAGAAACGCCCAGCGGCAGCGCGGCTGATAATCTGAAATAGCGCTTCATAATAAAACTACCCTCTTTACAGGCGAGTATCCACTGTCCGGCATTCAGCCGGTATATTTGACGATTGTAAACTTCGCAGTTGTTTCGAGCTTCACAGCTTTGACGGTTCTCTGCTGTTTTTCCGGCTCTGCGGTCTTGCTGCCGTCGGATTCCTCCGTGCTGCTTTCGCCGTCCGCCGGTTCCGTCAGAACCGGCTCCGTTCCGGACGCCGCCCCCGAATCCGTCTCCGATGACGAAGAATACTCCTCTGCGGGAACATCTGCCAGCACTCTGACATATGCCGTACCGGTCAGCACGACTGTTGTGCCCTTTTCGACCGGAGAGACGTCGATCTGCGTGATATAATGCAGATCGTAGCCCCGCGGAATTGTGTAGATTCCGTTGTCGCGCTGAACGGTAATATTGCCGTAATTCACCGAAAGCCCGTCAACATCCAGATAGCCGTATGTCTGATACATTGCCGGAAGGTTTGCCGCCTCAATAATCTCCTTTTTGGAAAACGAGACCGTCACCTTCTCCCGCTTTTTGCGTGTGGTTGAGGTTGTTTCCGATGCGCTGGTCGCAGTTGTACGTTTTGTATAGGCGGATTCAATCACCATACTGCCTGTATACGCAGTCGATTCGGAGGGTTCCGCGAGCGAGAACAGCGGGTCGCTGTCCGTCGGTGCAATCGGTTCTCCGCACGATACCGTGAGCAGGCACATTGCCGCGGCGGCAATCAGGCAGAAAAGTCGCTGGATTTTCATTTGTGTCTCCGTCACCTTTTTTATTCTGTTTCCGGGCGGCTCAGCCGCGGCGGATTTTTTTCTTCTTATTATGCCGCAGCAGAAGCAGCAGTGCCGCTGCTGCGCCTGCCGCGATTCCGGCAGTTTTGAGGGCTTTCTTAGAGAATTCGAGCTCTCTGCCCCGCGCCTTCAGCACAACCTTTGGCTGTTCCTCCGGCCAGCCCTGCGGGAAAACGATATTATGCCGCTGACGGTGCGGTTCATCCGGTGCTTCGTCCGGCAGCAGCGATTCGCAGGATGCCATATTCATATCGGGAATACCGGCGATCGTACAGACCGCACCCGCCTGCACAAACCGGAAGGTCAGGTGCTCTGATGCACGCGGCGCGGTAAACGGCACGGCAAACAGCAGCCAGTGATTTTTTTCGAGGATCGGCTTTGTGTGATTGCGGTTGAGCCGGAAGCACAGCCGCTCCTCATCATCGTCGCCGTAAATTTCGAGCATACAAGCCTCATCGCCGCGGCTGTTCTCGCCTCCGTTGAGCCAGAAGCAGAAGCGGTACTGCGTATCGGATTCGAGCCAGCCCGCCTCAATCGGGATGCGGGAAATAATGGCACTCCAGTCTGCGCTCCAGTCGCCGATCTGCCATGCCTCGACAGTTTTTCCGGAGAATCCGCGCACCTGAATCTGCGACGCGGCGTTCGTAGAGATCATGCTGTCCGGCTCCCAGCGCTCAGGACAGAAAAACAGATCTGCCATGTTTCAAGCCTCCCCTTTTTTGCCCGGTTTGCACCGGGTTACGTCTTATCTTCCTATTGTACCACAAACCGCCCGTTCTGTCAAGCAGGAGAGCGCCGGAATCTGCGCAGGCGCGCGCCGGAATCTGCGCAGGCGAAAAAACTCCCGCGCTGCGGTTTCTTGCAGCGCGGGAGTTGTGCAGTGTTGCCTGAATTGACGGATACCGGAACACGCACGCTATTCCGGTCAGAAATATAAACAAAAACTTTTTCATTATATCACCTTACCTTGACTGCATAAGCTCGGCTGTAATAATAAATCACTTTTTCTTCTCCGTCAACTTTTTCAGTATGCGGAAAGAGCTCTGTGCTTGGTTCATGCTTATAGCGGTTATAATAGTTAGTAAACGACTGCTGAAAAATCGCATTGCTATCGAGCCACGCTTCGTATGTCTGATCGGTCTTCTTGGCGAGATGATTCACATAATACTTCATAATGGGATTTACATCATCTACATCCAGTACACGGGGTACATCCTCCGTCTCACCGGTATCCGGATACTCCCGATGGCTGATAATAATAAAACCCTTTGAGCAGGCGAGAAGCTGCTGCTCATACGGGGCACTCTTAAACCGCTGATGTGCAAGCGAATCTGAATAGCATTGCAGCGCAAACTGCGCATCATCCACATCAACTTCCCCGTCAAGGTTGATATCGCCGAGCTGATACTTGGAGTAATCAACCGGCTCTGTTTCCTCGGCAAAGGCGGCGCCTCCCATTGCGCAGCAGCCGAGCATTGCCGCGCTGAGGACTGCGAGCAGTTTGGTCTTCTTCATTTTCATTCTCCTCATCACTTAACATGATACTCTTTCCAGAGCGCAACATACTTATCCATCGGGATTTCCGGGATTTTCTCGCACAGTCTTTCCGAATAATAATAAAGAATCAGGTATGCATCCTCAATACTCACAGGAGAGACCGTGCCGCAAACGTAATCATCAACTCCGTCAACATTACCGAGTGCAAGCCGTTCTTCTGTGAGATAACCGCTTGCGAAGATATCGCGCTGTGCCAGCAGATCTGCATAGATTTGCAGCGCAAGCTGTGCGTCCGCGATGTCTATATTTCCGTCCATTGTGATATCGCCGAGCTGATACTGCGAATAATCAACCGGCTCTGTTTCCTCGGCAAAGGCGGTGCCTCCCATTGCGCAGCAGCCGAGCATTGCCGCGCTGAGGATTGCGAACAGTTTAGTTTTTTTCATAATAAGCCCTCCCTCGTGATTGTTTCGGCACAGCCCATTCTGCGCCCTCATATATAAGAACAACTTTTTTCGGAAAAGGTTACACGTTTTCTGAAAAATTTTACTGCCTCTCTTTTTTCGCATCAGAAAGCCATGATACTCTTATGTAAATCATACCACACTCTGCATCAAAAGTCAATCCGCAAAATAGCTAAACAAAAAAAACAATTTTAGTGTATCATAAACAAAACCGGCAGCAGAGCGATTTTTTCGCCCCGCCCCCGAGCCCCCGCTTTCCTAATTCTCCTATTCCTCTGCTACGTTCGCCTTTTGTAATAGGCGAGAGAACGATGCCCGCCGTCCGGCAAATAATACACCTCGAACAAACAGGGGAAGCGCAGACGAACGGTTTTATTTGTGCGTAAAGGCAACACCGCACAAAGCCCGCCTGACGACCGGAGCCCGGCTGGCAGCTTGGCAGCGCATCTGCTTGCAGCTTTACCGTCATCTTGCAAAGAAATTCCTTGCTGGGCGCATGTTTCGCAAAAGCGAAACTGCGCAGTTTGCTTGCAAACGTGCGTCAGCCCAGCGGCGTCATTTTCATACAATCTGACGAAAAATCTGACTGCGTATCTGCACCACCAGCATTGTGCGGTGTTGCCTAAACGAAAAATGCTGAGGAATGTCTTGCATTTTTTTCATAAATATGGTATAATAACTCTAAGTATTTTTATGCGGCGAAGGAAGGTGATGCATATTGGGCTGGACAATCTTTCTGATTATCATGTTTATCCTGTGCATCCTGTTCCTTCTCCCGATCCGCATGAAAGCGGCATTCGGCGGCGGAAAATGGTCTGTGAAGATCTACTATGTCTTTATCCGCGTGTTCCGAAAGGAATCCGCACCGCCTCCGCCGCCCCCCGAAACGCCGCTGAAGCCCGAAGATATCACAGTCTTTGAGCCGGGCACCGATCCCAATGCGCCGGATGTCCCGCCGCCTGCCCCCGCCATGCAGACAGAGCAGCCCGATTCGGTCACGGAACCCGCACCCGCTGCGGAATCCGAACCGGAACCCGCACAGGAGAAGCCGGAGGAGCATAAACGCAAAAAACGGAAAAAACGCAAATTCCCAAAAGACGATACCGCTTCGGCAGAGGATGAAAAGCCCGAAACAGAGCAGCCCGCTGCCGATGCACAGGCGGAGGAAGACGATCCGAAGAAGAAAAAGAAGAAAAAACCCGGCTTTTTCAAGCGCATCAAGCCGCATTCCCTCTCGGATGTCATCGGGCTCATCAAGGACGGCTTTGCCGCGCTGACGCCGGCACTCCGGTTTTTATTCCGGCATTTTCATTTTCGGCACGTCAGAATCCGGGCGGATATCGCCTCGGACGATCCCGCAAATACCGCAACACTTTACGGCAAGATCTGTGCGGCAGCCTTCAATCTGCTGGCACAGCTTCAGTGCCTGTTCGATTTCCAGACGGACGAATTCCGTGTGCTCGCCGATTTTTACGGCGAAAAATCCGATTACAGCGGCTCGCTGGAGCTGCGGGTCTCTCCCGCAGTCCTCATCCTGACCGTGCTGATCCTCGGCATCAAATTCCTCTGGCGGACATTCCGCAGATTCCGCAGAGAGGATAAAGAAGAAAAACGCCGCGAAAAGGAATCGGCGCCCCTGCCGCTGAAGGCATAACGCAGATGAACCCCCATATTTTATATATTTCAGGAGGAATCAATCATGAGCGAACGCATCAATGAGCATCCGGTGCAGGAGACCCTGCGCGTGACAATGGACGAGATCCGCGGCATGGTAGACGCGAATACCATCGTCGGACAGCCGATTCAGTGCGGCAACGACACAACCGTTATCCCGATCTCGAAGGTATCCTTCGGCTTTGCATCCGGCGGCTCCGATCTGCCGACGAAGGTCGCAAAGGATATGTTCGGCGGCGGCGGCGGTGCCGGCGTCACGATCTCCCCGATCGCATTCCTTGTTATTATGCCGAATGACGTCAAGCTGCTTCAGCTCTCTGTCAATGCCTCGACGCCGAATGCGATTGTCAATATGGTGCCGGATGTCATGGATAAGGTCACCGGATTCCTCGCGGAACGGCAGGAGAAAAAAGCAAAGGCAGCAGCAGAAGCAGAAAAATAATGCTGCTTCGGGAGAGACAGTATGGAGAAAATTCGGATTCAGAAAATTCTGTCCGACGCAGGCTACTGCTCGCGCCGGAAGGCGGAATCGCTGATTGAAGCGGGTAAGGTCAAATGCAACGGGCACCCGGTCAGGCTGGGCGACAAGGCGCTGCCTACCGACCTGCTGACCGTAGACGGTGAACGGGTCTATATCCCGAAGAAAAAGGAATTCCGCTATATTATGATGAATAAGCCCCGCGGCTATGTTACAACGCTCTCTGATGAACAGGGGCGCCGCTGCGTGACCGAGCTGCTCGAGGGCGTCAATACCCGCGTGTACCCGATCGGACGGCTCGACCGGAATTCGGAGGGGCTGCTGCTCTTTACGAATGACGGCGCCTTTGCGAACGGTATCATGCACCCCTCGCGGGAGGTATCGAAGACCTACCGTGTGACGGTTCGCCCGCCGGTCTCGGAGGAGCAGCTTGCACGGATGTCCGTCGGCGTGACGCTCGATGACGGCACCGAAACCGCACCTGCCAATATCGTGACGCAGGTCACAGAGCCCACGCGTGTCGTGCTGATGATTACGATACACGAGGGCAAAAAGCGGGAGATCCGCCGGATGTGTGATGCGGTCGGGCTGGAGGTCGCCCGCCTCAGACGCGTCAGCATCGGACCGGTGAAGCTCGGTATGCTCAAGCCCGGCGAGTGGCGCGAGCTGACTACCGAGGAGCTCCGCGCACTGCGCACTGCAATCGGAAAGTAAGTGCAGCGGGCACGAATCAACAGAATCATGAAACAGCCCCGGAGCGGTTCCAAGCACTTCGGGGCTGTTTTGTATGCAGGTTGCACTTCGTATTGTTCATATTCATCATAAAGTGTTGACAACCGCCCGGAAATCTGTTATACTAAAAGTGTTCGGGCAATGTTCCCGGGCGTTATATCGGATTTTTACCGCCGTCAGTCAGAATGTACCGGAGGTGATGGGAATGGCGAAGATCAGACGGATGCTCGCGCACTGGCTCGGGCTTGAACGGCAGAGCCCTTATGTGCGAAACTATTTTTATGCAGCAAATATGCGCGCCAGCATTTATATGGCTGTCGTCGTGATTGTGCTGGAAATCTGGATGATTATCCGCATGACGCGCACGATCTTTGAAAAGCATTTGCAGTCTTCGTTCTGGCATATTGTAGACAGCTATTACACGAACTATTTTATACTGCTCAGCGCCGGGCTGCTGATGCTGACCATGGCGGTGCGGTTTGTGAGCGGGAAGCTGTGGGTTCGCTGGATCGGACTGCTTGCAGCGGCGTTTTCTGCGCCCGTCTGCGTATTTGAGGTCTGGAAGATTACACAATACAGTCCTGCCTCCGGCGACCCGCATGAGCTGAAAAACTATGTGATTCTGTTCTTTGCGGGGCTGCTTATGATCCTGTTTTCTCTGCTCGCACTCCGGAAAAAGCAGGATCGGAAATGGGAAAATATGACGTTTATGTATGTTTTCTCGTTTGTCTGTATCAATTTCGGCATCATTCTCTCCGCCCATGCCTATGAGCGCGGCGAGCAGATTCTCACGTTTCTGACAATGGAGCTGTTTGTCATCTGTCTGCTGATCTGGAAGCCGCTGATCGGCTTTCTCGTGCTGACAGGCTCCTATCTTGTATTCTTCGGGCGGCTGGATACGCTGATTGCCTATAATACCGGCTCGGTCGGCATTACCGAGAGCACTCAGATCAACGGCTTTACCATGTGGCTTTCGACGCTGATGTTCTGCATTGCAAATTACAATAAAACGCTTTCGCAGGCGCTGAAGGACGAGAATCTCGAGAAAATGAACGCGCATCTCAGCGAGATTTCCGTCAAGGACGAGTTGACCGGTATCCACAATATGCTGTACTTCCGGACAGAGGCGGAGCGGCTGCTCAGCTATGTCACGACTGACCGCGATAGCATTGTGTATCTGTTCATGGATATCGAGAATTTCAAATCCTATAACGAAAAATACGGGTTCCATTCCGGCAATGAGCTGCTGGTCAAGATTGCGCAGGTCATTGAATCGAGCTTTCAGGGATCGCTGGTTTCGCGCTTTTCGGATGACCATTTCGTTGTGCTGACGAAAAAGGACGGCTGCATGGAGAAAATCGCGCGTATTTCCGGGGAAATCAGAAAGTGTCAGCGTGAGGTGCATCTGGAGCTCAAATGCGGCGCCTATCAGCCGCACGGCGATGAGGCGGAACCGAGCCTCGCCTGTGACCGCGCCCGCTTTGCCTGCAACAGCATCAAGAAGCATTATGACCGTTCGTTCCGCTATTATGATAAAACGCTGGAGGATCAGTTCCATCTCAAGCAGTATATTGTCAATAACATCGACAATGCGATTGAAAACGGCTATATCAAGGTGTATTATCAGCCGGTTGTTTCGACCGGGAGCGGCGCGATCTGCGGGCTTGAGGCACTCGCCAGGTGGGAGGACCCGAATTACGGGCTGCTGCCGCCGGGCACGTTTATCGGGATTCTTGAGGAGTACCGGCAGATTGACAAGCTCGACCGCTGTATTGTCGAGCAGGTCTGCCGCGATTACTGCGATTCCGCAGCGGCAGGTGAGCCGTTTGCGCCGGTTTCACTGAATTTCTCGCGGCTCGATTTCGAGCTTTGCGATATTGTCGGACACCTGACGCAGACAGTGCAGAAGTATCAGGTGCCGAAGGCGTACATGGAGATTGAGATTACGGAGAGCGCTTTGACCGATCAGCAGGATTTTCTGCCCGAGGCAATCAAAAAGCTGCGGGCAAACGGTTACAGCGTTTGGCTCGACGATTTCGGCAGCGGGTATTCGTCGCTGAATGTGCTGAAGGATTATCAGTTTGATGTGCTGAAGATTGACATGAATTTCCTCTCGGGCTTTGAGAGCAACAAAAAAACCATGCCGATCATCAAAAACATTATTGATCTGACACGGAAGCTGGAGATGATCTCGCTGACAGAGGGTGTCGAGACAGAGGCGCAGCTTGCATTTCTGCGCGCAATCGGCTGCAACCGCGTACAGGGCTATCTTTTCGGGAAGCCGGTGCCGCTTGCCGTTCTGCGCGAGCGGATCCGGAACGGCGAAATCGCCGTTGAAGCAGGCTGCCTGAATGCATAGCGCTGTATCGCTGTATCAGAATCAAAAAGGAAGTTCCGGTCAGGCTTTTGAGGCTTGACCGAAACTTCTGTTATGAAATGTAAGATGCCCCCGGCGCGTAAAACAGAAAAAATCACCGCAGCGTCTGCGATGATTTTCCGATCGGGCAGATGTGTACCGGCATCTGCCGTTCTGAATGCGGTCTCGCGGAACAAGGAGAGGGTTTCTTCAGCAGAGGGGCGCTGGAGAATTTCCGTTCAACTGCACTTTTTGTCCTGCATCGGTGAGGCTTTCCCTCACCTGCAATTGCATTATAGCACAATTATCTGCCCTTTTCAATGCGGGATTGTCATATTGACTGTTAATTTATCACCTGTTTTTATTGTGTGCCGCAGCGCGCCTCTTTCCTGTCTCCTTAGCTATGTTGCACAAAAGCGCGGCTGCTTATCCGTGACAATGCCGAAAACCGCCGCGAAGGCAGAGAATAACTTGACAAATTTCTTTACATATGATAAAATATATCCGTATATTGTGTCATGATTCTGCACGGTTTTCGCTGCCGGAAACCCGCAGAATCCATCAGTCCTTCTGCCCGCGCAGAGGGGCAGGAACATGAGGTGAGCATATGCCCTATACCAGCTTCACGATCGCCGTTATCGCGTCCGGTATTGATGAAGAATATCAGCAGTCCATTCTCAAGGGAATCCACCGCTACGCCGCGCAGCACCATGTCAATATCGCGCATTTTGTCGCGTTCGGCGGAATCCTTGCAAACCCGAAGTACGATCAGGGCGAATATAATATTTTCGAGCTGCCGAATTTTTCTTTGTTCGACGGTGTGATCCTGCTGTCCAATACCTTCCCCGGCGATCTGGCAGAGGCGCTGTATGAGCGGATCCGTGCCGCCGGTGTGCCCGCAGTCAGCATCGACCGCGAGCTCGGCGATCTTTATCATATCGGCATCCGCAATGCGGAGGCAATGGAGCAGATCACCCGGCATCTGATCGAAAAACACGGCGTCAAGCGGCTGAATTATGTCTCCGGCCCCGATACCAATACCGAGAGCATGGAGCGCTTTGCCGCATTTGAAAAAGTGCTGACAGAGCATCATATTACACTGGAGCCTGAACGCGTCTATCACGGCACATTCCGTGCGAAGGACGGCAGACGCGCAGTCGAGGCGTTTTTACAGTCCGGGCTGCCGTTCCCGGAGGCAATCGTCTGCGCAAATGACGCGATGGCAGTCTCTGCGGTGCTGACCCTTGAGGAAAACGGCATCCGCTGCCCGGAGGATGTGCTCGTTTCCGGATTCGATAATATCAGCAATGCGCGGAACTTCTCGCCGGCGCTGACAACCGTTGAGCGTCCGCTGATGCAGTCCGGTGCGCTCGCCTGCGAAATGATTATCCGCAGGATTTCCGGCGAGGAGCCCGAGCACGTCCGTGAGCTGAGCGCAGTCCCGATCTTCTCCGAAAGCTGCGGCTGCGAGGAGCAGGATCCTGAGGATATCAATGTATACAAAAAGCGTACCTATCAGATGCAGGAGAGCATCCGCCGCGATATCTCGCTGCATGACCAGATGGCGTGTTCGCTTGTGGAATGCGATTCCTTCTCGGAGTATATTCATGCGCTTCAGGATTTTGTCCGGAAGACCAAGTGTGAGGAATTTTATCTGTGCCTGAACGACAACTGGCATATGAAGCAGATTCAGCAGGAAAACGGCTATACCGGCGAGCTGCCGGTCGATTCCTATACCGTCCGCGGATATTCCAAGCGGATGCTGATGCCGCTTGCGTATTATGACGGCGAATTCCATTCTGAGGAGAGCTTTGTCTCCGACAGAGTTCTGCCGCGCCTGAAATCCGATTCCGAAAAGACACGCAATATGTTCTTTGTGCCGCTGCATTTCCGCGAGCGCTGCCTCGGTTTCTTCGCAATCGTCAATTCAAAGTTCCCGATGAACAGTGCGCTGTTCCATTCGTTCAGCATCAATATCAGCAATTCACTCGAAAACTTCCGGAAGATTCTGTGCCTCGATGAGATCGTGCAGGAGCTCGACAAGCTCTATGCGATCGACTCGCTGACCGCAATCTATAACCGAAACGGCTTTAAGCGCAGTGCCCAGACACTCTTCGATGAGTGCATGGAGGAGCACCGGCAGGTCATGGTCATGTTTGCCGATATGGACGGTCTGAAGTACATCAACGATAACTACGGGCATAAAGCGGGCGACCATGCAATCCGCAGCATTGCCGCGATTTTGCAGGAGAGCTGTGTCCACGGCGAAATTGCCTGCCGCTTCGGCGGAGACGAGTTCTTCATCTTCGGCGCGGATTATACCGAGGCGGAAGCCGAAAAGCTCCGTGCGCGCATCCAGAAGGGGCTCGATATCTGCAACCGCAACTCCGGCAGACCCTATCAGCTCAGCGTCAGCATCGGTGCGTGCATCACCGTTCCGCCAAAGGACAGCTCCATCTTCCAGCTCATTACCGTTGCCGATAACAAGATGTATGAGGAGAAAAAGAAGAAGAATCCCTCGAAGTATCTCAAGCAGCCGCTTCCCTGAAGCGGCGGGAAAGAGGAAGTGCATATGTTTTGCATGAAATGCGGCAAACAGATGCCGGATGGCATTTTGTTTTGCATGAACTGCGGCGAGAAAATGGCTGTGCTGACGGCGTCTCCGAAGCAGCCGGCCATATCGCCAGCGCCTCTTCCGAAAGCGAAACCTGTACCCAAACAGGAGACGGTACCGACAGAAACAGGAATCCGGAGAAGCAAGCTCTGCTTTGCGTTTGCTGTTGCTGGAATCGCGCTGCTGCTTCTGATAATTCTTCTTGAGATTCTTTCAAATCTCGGCATAGGGTTTTCAGCAAGACGGGATCATCACACGGTTGAGACATGGATGATGCTGCTTTCATTCGGCTGCGCGCTGACCGGACTTGCATTCTCGGCAAGAGGTTCTATGAAGCTTTCTGTTCCCGTGAGTGTGCTGATTATTCTGATGTGCATGATTGTCGGGCGTTACATTTGCTACGCCAGACTTTCTGTTATTCTCATTTTGCTGTATATTGCGGGCGTTCTGCTGTTTTTTTACCTGTTGAAAAAAACAGCAAAAACCGATTGCGGAAAAACTAAAATCGGAAAGATCGGGTTTGTATGCAGCATCGTTTTGACGGCGGTTGATTTCATTTTTGTATGCGGAAATTATAATATGATCATGGACTATTTATTCTGAAAGAAGGGGTTATGATGTTCTGTCCAGGCTGCGGTACGCAGATGCCGGATGAAGCGGCTTTCTGCATGAAATGCGGTATCAATATCAAACAAATCAAAGAAGGCGGACAGGCTCAGGTGCCGAATTCTGCGCCGGCTCCGAATCCTTATCCGTATCCGCCTGTGAATCCCTATCCGGTTTCGTATCCGCCTCAGCAGAAGACAAATTCGCGGAACGCGGTCAGCTTTACATTTGCGCTGCTGTCGGCGTGTGCTTTTGTCGGCGCATTGATTACCTTGCTTTCGGCGACGAGTTCACTGAGCATTTTCGGCGAGACCGTATACAGACACGCGGATGAAGAGGTTGCGCTGCTGGCAGCTGTGATCGGCGGCATCGGTTTTATATTCGGGCTGGTCGGACTGCTGACATCCCCGAAGAAAGAAGAACAGAATTCCCTCGGAACCTTCGGTAAAATTTTCGGTACGGTCATGATGTGTGCATCTGCTGTAATTGCAGTGATATCTTTGCTGACGATCGACTGGTAAAGCGTTTGAAAAGCCGCCTCACGGCGGCTTTTCAGACTGTCGATAAAGTCCTGCTCTTCAAAATACAGATACTGAAAAAGAAGAATATGTGATGGATAAATGGGGGAAGGAAAACTCTTGTTTTCCTTCCCCCAAGCCCCCATCTTTAGCGCTTTTGAACGCAAATAGGGGAATTCCGTGCTCTGCGGAGCACGGCAAGGGGCGCTGCCCCTTGACCCCGCAAACTTTTGAAAAAGTTTGATCAAAACTTCAAAAATGATTCTTAATGAAGATTCTCGACAGACTGGAAAGCCGCCTCACGGCGGCTTTTTTTGTGAATCCGGAGCGAAAGGAGTGTGAATCCGGTGCAGCTCAATCCGAATCTGCTGAAGCTCAGGCAGAATTACCTGTTTGCGGAAATCGCCTCGAAAGTGAAAAAATACCGCGAGGCAAATCCGGATGCGGAGATTCTTCCGCTCGGAATCAATGATGTCACGCGGCCGCTTGCGCCTGCCGTCTGCAATGCGATGTCTGCGGCGGCGCAGGAAATGCGCGATGCTGCGAGCTTTCACGGCTACGGCGATGTGCAGGGCGAGGCGTTTTTGCGGCGTGCGGTCGCCGGTTATTACCGCAGCTTCAATGTCAGCATTGAGCCGGAGGATATCTTCATCAGCGACGGTGCAAAAAGCGATCTTGCCAATCTCTGCGATTTGTTTGCACCGGAAAGTACGGTTCTGCTGCCGAATCCGGTCTATCCGGTGTTTTATGACACCAGCATTATGGCGGGGCGGCGCGTTCTGTTTTCCTGCGGCACAAAGGAAAACGGCTTTCGCCCGATGCCCGACCGGGATGTGCAGACGGACCTGATCTATCTCTGTTCGCCGAACAATCCGACCGGCGCGGTTTATTCGCGTGCGGAGCTTCAGGCATGGGTGAACTATGCGCATGAGCAGCACGCCCTGATTATCTATGACGCGGCGTATGAGGCATACATCCGCAGCGCGGCGCTTCCCCGGAGCATTTTTGAAATTGCCGGCGCGGAAACCTGTGCGGTCGAGGTCAATTCCTTCTCGAAGATGGCAGGCTTTACGGGCGTGCGATGCAGTTGGGTGATCGTCCCGCGGGCGCTGATGCACGGGGGACAGCTGCTGCACAAGCTCTGGATGCGGCGGCAGTCTACGAAATACAACGGCACCTCGTATATTGTGCAGCGCGGCGCAGCGGCGGTGTTTTCGCCGGAGGGGCAGCTTCAGGTGAGTGCCGATGTGCAGTATTACATGGAAAATGCCGATCTGATCCGCAATGCCCTGACGCGCAACGGTGTATTTACGACCGGCGGCGAGCACGCACCGTATGTGTGGATGGAATGTCCGCACGGGATGAAATCGTGGGACTGCTTTGACGGGCTGCTGACGCGTTACGGCATAGCCGCCTCGCCGGGTGTGGGGTTTGGCGAGCAGGGCGAGGGCTGGGTGCGGTTTTCGTCATTCGGCAGCCGCGAGACGATCAAAAAGGCGGCGGCAAAGCTTGCATCCGTCGATTGGGATGCGCTCGCGCTGTGGTATCTGCGATAAAAAACAGGGGAGGGATATGCGCCCTTCCCTCAGTCTGTCAGGAAACTTCATAAGAACCATAATTAAAGCATTGATCAAACTTTTTTCAAAAGTTTGCGGCGCACGGATCGGGAAGCCGGGTTTATACGGAAATCTATGCCGAGATGGAGCCCGGAAGCCGGAGCGGCAATGCGGAAGAAGCAATGGCGCCCGGAAATTACTGCGGCTGGCGCGGCTCCGCGCAGATCGCGGCAGTCGAGATCTGCGGTGTGACCTATACCTGCGCCGGCTGAGTATTGCTTGACATTCCCCCCCTTGCTGTGATATAATGTCAGAAAAGCCGATTACGGCAAAGGGGAGGAATGAAACATGGCACTGTTTGATAAAACCGAGGGGCAAAATCTGCTCTATTCTTATCCGGCAGGCGTGCTTTTTCAGGCAATGTGCGCTGCTGTGCAGCAGACAAAAGGCTTTACCCTGCTGATTGCGAATCCGCAGACGGGAACGATTCAGATTTCCAAGTCGATGTCGGCGTTTACATGGGGCGAGAATATCTATGTGCAGCTTTATCCGGTTTCGGAAACGCAGACCAATTTGCAGATTACGAGCCAGAGCAAGCTCGGGACGGAGATCGCCGCACGCTCGAAAAACCGCAAGAATATTCAGGTTTTGCTCGAAAAAATGCAGCTGATTCTCAATCAGATGTATGCACAGCCGCAGCAGCCCTATTACGGCGGATAAAAAGAAATATCCCCGGATCCAGCAAAAGGATCCGGGGATCTCTGTTTTTACTCGTTGATATAGCTTTCGATGAATTCCACTGCATCGCCGACGGTGCTGATCCGGTCAACGGCTTCGTCCTCGACGGCAATGTCAAATTCCTCCGAGATCGTTTTCATCAGCAGCGTGATGTCCAGCGAATCTGCCTGAAGATCGTCGATGAAATCCGCATCCATCGTGACCTCATCCTCGTCAACATCGAGCTGATCGAGAATGATCTCCTTCAGCTTCTCAAAAACCATGTAATCTGCTCCTCTCTGTATGTGATGTTCTGTGCGCGCATGCAGGAAAGACTGCGGGTCACATTGCTTATAGTATATCCGGAAGAAGGCAAAACGTCAATATCTTTTTTCGTGTTTTTGATCATTTTCAGTGTAAAATAATTGCGCAAAAAACGGCACTGATTTGGTTGGTTTGCATAAATTGCCGTTTGCCGCTCATCGAAGGGCGACGCGATACTGTGCCGAACGCAGCGCATTGCGCCACGCTGCCTGCCCGCATTCTTCGGCGAAGGAGATGCCGTCACGCAGGGCAGTTTCGCGCAGGAACAGGAGATCCGCGCCGTATGCGCCGGCGGTTTCGGTCAGGGCGGTTTGCAGCATATCCGTCAGGATGCGCTGTGCGGCTTCCGGGTTTGCGGTTTCGGCGGCGATGCTGCCGCGGACGGTGAAAACGAGACTGCCGTTTTCGCCGGATGCGGTAAGATGCAGAGACGAATGCTGCACGGTACAGGGCGCACCGTCCGCATCAAACGAAAAGGCTTCGTATCTGCCGCCGAGCAGCGCAAGTCCGCGGCAAGCCTGTTCCGAGAGCAGCCCGCAGACGCCCTCTGCATCAAAAACGGCGAGTGTCAGGCGGTTTTCGCAGTAAGCGGGCAGCGCGCTGACGCCGGAGCCGCCGCATAAATCCCCGCAGACGAGATTTGCTGTTCGGCAGGGGAGCAACCCCTCTGCGGCAGCGGCATCGAGCTGACCGGCGGTCGGTGCGCCGCCCGCTTCCTGCACGGCGCAGGCATTCTGCGGCAGATACAGCACCTTGCAGGTCGGCGAGAGAAACTGCGCCTGCAAGAAATCCGGCAGCACCGCCGCAGGATTCCCGCTGACGAGCAGCAGTGACAGATGACCCGCCGAGATTTCTGCGCCGGATTTCAGCCGGAGCGCCTCGCGAAACAGCATCGGATTCTCCGCATCAGCGGTAAAAACGGTATCGTCCTGCGTCGCGTGCATCGAGACCCGCGCCGGTGTGCCGGTCTCAATGGCAAGCACATCCGGCGAAAGCCGTGAGCGGATATCCGTGCAGCCGGTCAGCAGCAGTCCGGCGCAGAGCAGCGGGGCGAGGGTGCATTTCATGGGCGTCTTCCTTTCCGTTGAATCAAAATTTGCACAGCGGGCAGCAGATTGCCGAGCAGCACTGCGGCGGCGCCGAGTCCCGTGCCGCGGTATCCGCTCCTGAGCAGCAGCGATGTGATGCCGAGAAGCAGCAGCATGACGGCGAACAGCGCACGAGCCGGTCTACGCGACGGCGGAACGGCAATCTGCATGAAAAAGCTCACGCAGAGCACTGCACTCCCCGCCGCAAACAGCATCCAGAAGCCGTCCGTGCGAACCGCATCCGAGAGCGGCGCTCCTGCGAGCAGCAGGAAAAACGGCCGTCCTGCGCCGTGTGTCAGTCTGCCGTTCTGCATCGCGCCGAACAGCACCAGCCCCGGCAGAACTGCAAGGCGGCCGGCCAGCCAGACGGCGACTGCGTGCGGCGCATACTGCTCATGCTGCTTTTGATGCGAGAGCAGCACCGGCAATACGGCGATTTCCGGCGAGCAGCGGAATTCGCGGAAAAACGCATCCCAAAAGCTGCCGGGCATATAGAGGGAGATTCGGTGCGCCGAGCGGATCCCGCTGACCGGCAGCAGCAGAAGCGCCGCGCTGACAATCACCAGCAGAATCACGGCGCTGCGTGCGGTTGCAGCCTGCGGCCGCGAGACCGTATACAGCAATACTGCAAAAAACATTGCCGCGAACAGTGCGGGCTGCGCAGAATGCAGCGACACGAGCAGTCGGAAGCCCTCGGCGGCAAGCAATGCCGCAGAAATCAGCGAAAATATGCGGTAAATCCACAATACGCCGTGCGGAAAGCGGATGCGGCGGCGCAGAATCAGCAGCGGAAGCAGGAGAACGGTCTCTGCCAGCGCTGCGGTGAGCATTCCCTTCGCATAGGCGGCGGAATACGGCAGATCACAGCAGAAAAAGAAGCTCATCCGGCAGAGCAGCAGTACGGCGGCGGTTTGCAGTGCGCTCCATGACGGCGTGCGGGCGGCGGCGCTCATTCCTCCGCCCCCTGCTCCCGGATTTCCGAGACGCGGAAATTCCCCTGCGAGAGCCGCCTGAATCCGACCCGCGCAAGGATATCCTGCAAGCGGTGCGGCATCAGCGGCGCGACCGGCGCCGAGATCGGAAACCCGAAGACCTCGGTTCCGCAGATATGGTACAGCAGCGCCGTGCCGACGAGTGCGATGCCGGGGATTCCGGCGGCAGCGGCGGCGAGGATAAAGACCGGCCGCAGTACCGTCAGGGCGGCGTGGTGCTCCGGAATCACAAATCCGGCAGTCGCGGAGAGCGCGGCAACCGTCAGCACCGGCGTGCTGATAAGCCCGGACTTCACCGCCGTATCGCCGATCAGCAGCCCGCCGATCATGCCGACGGCGCCGCCGACCGCCTTCGGCAGACGCAGCCCCGCCTCCCGCACAATCTCAAACATAAACAGGATGCCGAGCAATTCTGCGGCGGGCGAAAAGGGCACGGTCTGCTCGGCTTCTGTCAGCAGCGAAAGCAGCGTTTCATGCAGCAGCTCCGGGTGCCAGAGCGCCGCCGCAAGGTATCCCGCCGGCAGCAGCAGTGCGATCAGCGCCGCGCCGTATTTCATCCAGCGCAGCAAGGTCGCATAAGCGGGCGGGTAATTGTAATCGTCCATTGTCTGAAAGGTCTCGCAGAAAAGCTGCGGGATGACGAGCGCGTGCGGCGTGCCGTCGATGAGAATGCCGACCCTGCCCTCCAGCAGCTTGGCGCAGAGAATGTCGGGGCGCTCGGTTGTACCGATGCTGTGAACAAGCTGCATATCGCTTTCTTCGAGAAACGGGCGGACATATCCGCTTGAGAGCACGGTTTCCAGCGGCAGGGCGCTGAGCTTCTGCCGGATCTCGGCAATCAGCCCTTTCGGGACGCGGTCGCGGAGCCAGCAGATGCAGAGCTCGGTATGGGAGAGCGTGCCGGCGGAAATCAGCGAGAAGGTCAGCGACGGGGCTTTCATCCGGCGGCGGATCAGCGACATATTGACGCGGACCGGCTCAGTGAAGCCGTCGCGGGCGCCGTAGATGTTGAGCTCGCCGGAGGGCTCGGAGATACTGCGGGAGGGATAACCCTGAATGCCGAAGCAGAGCGCCGATGCCGCACCCTCTGCGAGCAGGACGGCAAATCCGGCATAGAGCAGCGTGAACAGTGTATCGGCGGAATCCGTCAGGGAAGTATCGGCGGCAAGCAGCTTACTATTATATATTGTATGCAGCAGGGCAGCGCCGTCCGCAGCGGGCTGCTGCATCTGATTCAGCGGGTCAAAGACAAGCTCGCTCAGCAGTGAGGCAGCGGTCATGCCCTCGCAGGTCAGCAGCGCACAGGATATGCCGCAGAGCGTCACGCGGGTGATGATGAGGTCATCGGAGCAGCCTGCGGTGCGCTGAAGCTGCATGAGATTGTCTTCGAGACTGCCTGAGAGCGTCATGCGGGATTCCCCCTTTGTGTGATGGATGCACTTCGGGCAAAGACTCAGCCGGAGCGCGTTTTCCCGTATTCTGCCGCAAAATGCATAAAATATGCACACAGTTCCCCTGTAATGGAATTGTTACCGGAAAATCATGAAAAAGAACATTGCTTTTTCTGCGGAGTTGTGCTATAATAACAGCAAAGCCCCTGAATGCCCGTATTTTCACGGGCAGGAAAGTGCATGATAACAGAAGGTTCAAAGAACGGAGCGAGACAATATGAATCAATTGAAAAGGCTGACGGCAGGGCTCCTGTCGCTGGCTATGCTGTTCAGCGTGACGGCTTGCAGCTTTACAAAGAACGATGACAGTAACGCAGAACAGTCGGCGGGTACCGAACTGACCACAACGACTGAGATTACAACGACCACAACCACAACGGCACCGCCGCCCCCTCCTGCCGATATCCGCGTCAATATGATCGCGGTCGGCGATAATCTCGTGCAGACAAAGGTCTATCAGGCGGCGCAGGCTGCCGCAACAGGCGGGCAGAAATATAATTTCGCACCGCTCTATGAGAATGTGAAATCCTATATTCAGGCGGCGGACGTCGCAGTCATCAATCAGGAGACGCTGATCTGCGGCGGAGACTATGAAATCACAGGCTCAAAGCTCAATTTCAATTCGCCGGTTGAGCTCGGCGACGCAATGGTTGAGCTGGGCTTCGATGTATTCACGCTCGCGAATAACCATATGCTCGACAAGCGGATCGACGGGCTGGAGTCCTCGATCAACTACTGGGACGGCATGATGGAGAAATATCCGATTCTCGCCCTCGGTGCATACCGGAATGAGGAGGATCAGAACCGCATCCGGACGCAGGAGGTCAACGGCATGACCATCGCCTACCTCTCATATACGGAGCATCTCAACGGTTACAGTATCCCGGCGAATTCCCCGATCAAGGTCGGCATGACCGATAATGTTGCGCTGATGCAGCGGCAGATCGCCGAAGCAAAGGAAATTGCGGATGCCGTTGTCGTTGCGGCACACTGGGGCGCTGAGGATACACACTGGATCCGCCCGGACGTCAAGGATCTCGCACAGAATCTGATTGAATGGGGCGCCGATGTCGTCCTCGGCTCGCACCCGCATACGGCAGAGTCGATGGAATATATTACCCGCAAGGACGGCACAAAGGGCTTTGTCTATTATTCGCTCGGCAATTTCATCTCTGCGCAGACCGATAATTTCAACATGGTCGGCGAAATGGGCACCTTTGACCTTGTGAAAAACGGCGAAACCGGCAAGGTTACCGTCGAAAATGTCGGATGCGTCCCGGTTATCACGCATTATGACGCCAATTATGCAAATCTGCGGCTTTATCCGTATGACAAGTATACCGCGCAGCTCGCTTCTTCGCACGCGCTGCCCTATACGCACGCCTATCCGGAAAAGGCTAAGGACTTCGGCATGAATGTCATCGACAAGATCATTGAGAATAATATTCCGGAGGAATTCCGGCGCCTTGCGGGGTGATAGAAAAACTATCATAAATTGCGCGTGTCCGCCTGCGATTTTCTGTTCTTCCGGGCAGAAAATCAGGGCGGGCATTTTTGGCGATTTGCATAAATTAAAGGCACCTGATTTATCAATAATCACAAAAACGGTATTGAAGTCTTGACTTTGAGACGGCGGTTTATTATAATGGTAGTAAGCCGTATTGTGTGGATACGTATACCCATTTGACAAAACACCGGAAACCCGTTTCCGATGCCCGCCGAATGGACTTGCCGTTCCGCATATAATGCGGAACAGACGGACGGATTGCGTCCCCGGAGCCTCCGGAATCACCCGGAGATGCGGAACGCGTCCGCCCAAAAGAGCCGTGAGGCTCATATATATGAAAAGAAATGTATCAGCGCGTTTCTTGGAGTATATCAACATCATGAAAGAAGGAGGAAAGGAATGAAGGCGCGAAAGGCGGCCGCAGTCGGAATGGCGGCGGTTTCCGCTGCGTTTTGCCTGCTGAGACAGCCGGAACGAAATGCCCTCGCAACAGAAACAGAGCCTTCTGCCGCGATCTCAATCGAGACCGTTACTTCGGCAGAGGACGGGACGTTCTGTGCAAGGGTGTATCTGGACGAGCTGCCCGAAAGCGGGCTGAGCGCACTGGAATTTGCAGTCGGATATGACGAAGCTGCTTTACGCATCACCGATGCAGAACTGCTGTATGATACCGGTGCACAGGCAGCGGAGACCCGTATACACCCGGACCTTGCGGGAACGGTTTTTACCTGCGACTACCGAGAGGGCACGCTTCAGGTTCGCTGGGGAACTGCACTGATGAATCCGGAATACTGGCTGAGAGAGGAACAGGCGCTCTTAACACTGCGCGGTACCGTCACGGATGCGATGCATCCGGGCGATCACTGTCAACTGCGGCTGCTCCCGGCAAATGTGATAACGGCGGACGGCAGGGAAATGCCGGACACCGATATTACTGCCGGTTATCTGGATGAGAAGGGGAATGCATACCGTTGTGCCGTCAGAATAGAGGACGGAGCGGTCTGGGTTCCGATCGACGCGGCAGGTGCGACAATGTACGGAGATATCAATCTCGACGGACGCTTATCGGTAGAAGACGCAGTTTTATTGCTGAAGGTGATTGCGGAGGAGGAAAGCCTCTGCGCCGCAGCATACGCAAACGCAGACTGTGAGTCAGATGATATGCTTACGATGGCAGATGTGACGCTGATGCTTCAGGTGCTCAGTCATGACCTTGAAGCCACTGCACTCGGAGCCCGCTGATTCTCACCCACGGGGAGTGCAAAGGCGCACGGGCAGCTTTGCAGTTCCGACATCCGTGATATGCGGCTCTTTTCAAGGGGATGGAGCGCGTATCTACTGCACATTTCATTATGGTCGGCAAAAAAGCCGCGGGCTCCGTCCGGGAGCATGCCGACGGAGGCCAGCCGAACCCCAATCCAACAAAACTAAATAAACAAATGCGTTTGATCGCGAGAAGGCGGCTGTCTCGAAGATCAGACCAGAAAGGATCAAGTTGTCATGAAGAAATTCATCTCTGCTCTTTCGTCGTTTGTGATTGCGGCGACAGCGCTGGGCGGTTCTCTTGCGATGAGCACGACAGCTGCCACCAACGGGAATGTGAGTGAGACCATCATTGACATTCAGTCTAACGGCTCTAATGAAGTCAAAGATGCCAAGGCGGGCGATAAGATTCCGTTTAAGGTTTACGTTCCGCAGTCCAACGGCTTTAACCAGATCGCACTGAAGTTCTCTGTCAACGGTGACAAGACCAGAGGCCAGGATCCGTCTCTTTGCGGCGGCGCTACATCCTACACTCTGACAAAGAACACCGAGCTCGGCAGCGCAGGCCAAACCATTACGCACCCTGAGCTGTTCGGTAACTACGGTATTACAATTGACAACTGGAAGTTCAGCGATCCGGTCCCGATCGACAGTAAGTACTATAAGCCGAACGATTACTGGAAGGCCGGCAACCCGAACTCACTCGGCCAGGCAGTTCTGAACCAGAAATACTGGGGCGTTATCATTGCAGACGGCGCACTCAACTCGGAGGTCAATGTTGACTCCTATGCGGCTGCTGAGGCAGCAGGCCTTGACCGTAATGCTGACGAGGATGCAGGCGATACGATCTTCGATTACTCCAAGTACACCCCTGTTACCACATGGACCTCTGATGAGGCATGGGCATATAAATATTCTCTGATTGAGGGCGAATTTAAGCTCCCGAGCTCTCTGCCGGACGGCACTTATGTCATTGACGTCTTTAAGGGCGAATATGTCAACGCAAACTTCCTCGAGGACTTCAGAGCTGACGGCACGCTGCCGACCGCTGAGTCCGATATCGCTGATACCGCCGGCTCTAAGGCATTTTCTTCCAAGCCGCTGACCATCATTGTCGGCAAAGGCGGTACAACTGAAGAGACCACCACGAAGGACGATATCCAGACCACCACGACCACTTCTTCCTCTTCTTCTTCCACTCCGGAAGGCGACGGCATCATCCTTGATCTCGTCGCAGCAGGCAAGACCAACACCCTGAAGAACGGCGTCAACGTCGCAGAAGTTGAGGCAGGTTCCGATGTTAAGGTCAACCTCACCATTAAGAATGACACCATTACCTCCGGTATGGAGTTCACCTTCGACCTCGACGGTCTGACCTACGTTGCAGATTCCTTCAAGGCAGGCAGAGCATACGAGGCTGAAATGGAAACCAATGACGATGTTGCCGGTCAGCTGACATTCGTTATGGCAAGCAACCTGAAGATGACCGCAAAGGACGGCGCTACGATCGTGACCTTCACTGTCAAGGCACCGGCATCCGGCGAAAAGACCATCGGTCTGAAGAGCGGTGCAAGAGCACTGGTTGCAGGCTTCAACAAGGGCGACACCAACCCGTACATCTTCCACGGTCTGACCCTGAAGGCAGTCGGCGATGCTCCGGAAACCACGACATCGACCACTCCGAAGTCCTCCGAGCCGACCGGCGATGAGATCGTTCTCGATCTGATCGCAGCAGGCAAGACCAACACCCTGACCAATGGCTTCAATGTTGCCGAGGTCGAACCGGGCGAAACCGTTAAGGTCAACTACACTATTAAGAATGATACCGTTACAAGCGGTATGGAATTCACCTTCGATCTCAAGGATCTCGAGTATGTTGCCGAGACGTTCAAGGCAGGCAGAGCATACGAGGCTGAGATGGAGACCAACGACGATGTAGCAGGTCAGCTGACATTCGTTATGGCAAGCAACCTGAAGATGACCGCAAAGGACGGCGCTACCATCGTGACCTTCTCCGTGAAGGCTCCGACTGAGGAAGGCGAATACACCATCGACCTGAAGAAAGGCGCAAGAGCACTTGTCGCAGGCTTCAACAAGGGCGATACCAATCCTTACATCTTCCACGGTCTGACCCTTAAGGTCAAAGCGGCAGAAGACACCACCACCACCGAGACCACAACCGCTTCCGCGCCGATTCCGGCAGGCAGTGCAAAGTGGGTCATCGACACGCAGACCGTCGCAGCAGGCGCAGAGGTCAAGCTCCCTGTGATCGTGACCGATGCAGCAGACGGCGGCGCAGCAGGCTTCCGCGTGAGCTTCAAGTATGACAGCGCACTGGAATTCACCGGCTTTAGCTGGGGCGATCAGTACACCGCTGCTGATGACGTCATCATGAACAAGACCGATCTGTATGTAGTCTGGGCATCCCCGAATGCAGCAGATCAGGTTGCAAACGGCGATGTTCTGTACTTCAACTTCATCGCACCGGATGCAGCAGGCGAATACCCGGTTGAGTTCGTGAGCATCGAAGTCATCAATACTGACGGCCAGGCTCTCGAAATCACCAAGGAGAACGGCGCGGTTATCGTTGAGGCAACCACAACCACAACCGAAACCACTAGCACTTCCGCACCGATTCCGGCAGGCAGTGCAAAGTGGGTTATCGACACCCAGACCGTCGCAGCAGGCGCAGAGGTGAAGCTCCCTGTGATCGTAACCGATGCAGCAGACGGCGGCGCAGCAGGCTTCCGCGTGAGCTTCAAGTATGACAGCGCACTGGAATTCACCGGCTTTAGCTGGGGCGATCAGTACACCGCTGCTGATGACGTCATCATGAACAAGA
>Ga0310691_10001935_pt1 | contig 29568 bp, 18 predicted proteins | sample 176DNAGHGlowgp2_FD_203887 | JGI IMG/M metagenome (GOLD analysis project Ga0310691, IMG submission 203887) | Sheep rumen microbial communities from Palmerston North, Manawatu-Wanganui, New Zealand - 1766 DNA GHGlow gp2 (v2) (version 2) | ecosystem: Host-associated > Mammals > Digestive system >... | reverse complement strand
ACCCCGAGTACGAGTTCTACGACACACTGGCCGCATCACGCCGCCTCCAACCCCAATTGCCCAACCACCAACTCCAGACCGTAGCCGCCGCCTGCGGCTTCCAGATGCAGAACCACCACCACGCCCTTGCCGATGCCGAAGCCTGTGCCTGGATCGCCCGAGAACTACTGTAAAACAACAATTGGTGTCCGCTACAGAGTTTTAGCAGACACCAATAAATTAAATATAGTTATTCATTTTATAATTTGAATAATTTGGCTTCGCCTAGCTAAAGGTTCCCGCCGCGGGGCGGTTTTATTTGTAGCTATTGAATTATGACGCAGCCTCATGATTGTCGCGTCGAGCGGCTGTGACTATTGCTTGATGATTTCCTTAACAACGCGGTAGCCGTCGGTAGTCGTTGCCTCGACAAAATAGACACCTGCCGACACATGACTCAGGTTGATTGAGACGACATGATCACCTGCCTGCGACACGCGCTGCACGATGCTACCGCTGCTTGAGTAAACGGTTACCGTCTGCAACAAGGCATCAGAGCGCACATTGACCACATCCTGCACCAGGGTCGGTGTGATGGTGATGCTGGCACTGAGCGCTTGCACATCATGAACGCCACTCGACCCAATAGTCAGCAGCACAGGATCATCGAGGTCACCATAGATGATGTCGCTCACCCAGGACAACTGCTCGTTGAACTTGATAGTCTCGCCGTTGATGACTGTGGCAAAGGTCACCTTCTGTCCCGTCTCCTCGGCGTTGCCCGCAATGGTGAACAGGTAATAGCCGTCCTCGGTCGCATGGGCCACACCTCGGCACTCATCGCCGATAAACGCCCCCACGGTCAACGTATCTACCCTGACGCCATCGATCATCACATGGGCTACTACATTCATGTTGTCGCTGAACTGATGGTGGTCGATGGGTACAAACGGCGAGTATCGTGGCATTCGCATCATTACAGGTGATGCAAACACGTAGGAGTTATCCACCGTGGGATAGCGGAACAGGACGGTATCGGCCTTGTTCGACTTGTAGTAATAGCCCATGCCGGGAATCATGGCGCCCAAGATGCCCTCCCACTTGTAGCCGTCATAGAAGGCCACCTGGTCCTTGCTCTTGACGATGTCACCCCGCACGGGAGACAGGTCGGCAAAGGCTTCGCCCAAGCCCAGGTTGTAGATTGACAACGAGCCTATCCAGTTCCAGCCCGGATAGATGGTCTGGAACGTCTTCAGCGTATTGATGCGGTGGCCCTCGATGTTATAGAGGACATCCTGACTCACCTTGACTTTGTAGAGCTTGCCCACGGCAACGGTGTCCAGACCATTGGCTTTCCAACTGGTGCCGCTGTTCATGGCAAAGCCTTCCTTGCCCTTGATGGTATTGAATACCTTGGCATGACCGAAGACGCTCTCCAGGTCGGACTTGCCTGCATCGGGCTCGACATACAGCGAAATCCAGTTCCAGCCCGCCTTGAAGTTCAGCATCTGCTCAATCTGCTCGCTTGCAGTCCACTTGACTGGATGGTCAAAGTTGCCGATCAGGTCGTTGGGACGGTACCTGATGTCCAGCGGCTCGCCGTCCAGCGTGATGGCCACGTCACTCAGCACCACGCCATTCTCGGCATCATAGATGCGGAAGGTCACGGGTTGCAGCAAGGTGACATCTTCCAGGCCATAGACGGTCATGTTCACAAAGTAGGCATCGCGACTGGTAACCAACATGGGGCTTGCCTTGCCACGACATTCACCATCGACAAAGGCGCCTATAATCGTGTTGGGGTCGCTGCAAATCTTGTCACCGAAGTAGATTTGACCGGTGAGGTTCATCGAACTCTCATAGAGGTTGGGATTAACCGTCCAATCAGGCTCATTGCCCAGCACATAGAGTTTGATAAGCAATGGCGTGCTGATGTTGTCTTCGTTCACGGCGTTCACATAGAAGAAGTGCGTTCCGATGGGAGCGTCGGCGCCAATGGTGAAGTTGATTAAATGCGTCTCGTTGATGCCGATGATCCCCGAGGGGTTATTGGCCTTCACCCAAGTGGGCAAGCCAGTGATGGTGTAACGCTGGCTCACACGCCCCTTGTTGCACAAAGCGGCGTTGAAATAGGCCTCAGTCAGTCGGTCTTTATACACCTCCACGCCCTCTGATTCGGTCCATTCGAGGGTGTTGTAATCGACCATGGCGCTCCATGTGATTGTCTCCGAGAGGTTGTCGAGCATGTCACGCACGTTCTTGACAGTGAAGGTCAGCAAGTTGCCTTGCATTCTGGCAGGAAGTGTTTTGAGCGTGATATAAATCTCGTTTTTTGATGCCGTGAAGTCAAAGTCGATATTCTGCTTGAGCGGAGCGGGGCGCAATGCTGGGGCAGTTAGCGCTTGAGTCACCCCCGGTCCGTTGGCGTTGGCCATCGGGCCGAAGGCCATGCCTGGCGCATCGTTGTCAAGGCTGAACTCTTTGATGATATTGCCGCTGTCGTCGAGGCGGCTGTGCTCCATCGGATAGTACAGGATAAGACCCGAAGCCGTGGCGGTATCCACCTGATTATATCTGTTGGCGATGAGCGATGTGCCGTCGCAAGCTGCGTTCCACATTCTTATCTCGTCGATATCTCCCGTGAAGTAGTTGCTCTCGACTGGAGTCGCCGACGGCGATGGACGTTTCAATATCGTGCCAATGTAGAGGTTGTCGCCAGACGGTTCGGGAATTTCCTGCTCAGCGATAGTTTTCACAGCGTTACCATCGACGTAAACGACCGCACCCACTCCACGACGCACATTCAGCGCGAAGTGGTGCCAATCGCCATCGTTGTAGTTGGCTCTCGAGAGCAATGTGCGAACACCATTTGTCGTGAGCGACGACAGGGTGTCGCTGTAAACTTGCAGCATGAGCGAATTATCTACGTCAAAGCCTACCGACATGCGGTCGGTAATCGAGAACAGGGTAGCGTTGGAGTTCTTATCCACCTCACCGCGGAACCACAGCTCGAGCACATAGCTGTCGGTGGGACGAGGCGCAATCGCGCCGATGGGCAGTCTCAAGCAATGGCTACCGTCGAGATGCGCGGCGAGATTGGAGTTTTCGATATTCCACCTCTCGCTATTCAGATAGAAGTTGCGGGAATGGGCATAGTCGGTTACGACGGTGCCGTGGCCCTCGTTCATCTTCCAGTATCCCGCCAAGTCGGGCATATAGGGTGCTACCACTTCGTCCTTTTGTTCCAGTAGCGTTTGCACGGGCGTGTTCTTGTGCCACAGCACGAGCTCGTGCATCATGCCTGTGAAGTCCTTTCCTATTATTAATCGTCCGTTTCCGCTATAGCTGGGCACGGCAACGTCCTCTAGGAGCATCGTCTCGTTGGCGTCCTCGGCCATGAGCATCGACAGCCGGTTGTTGTCGGCTATTCCTTTCACGTAGTTGAACGCCAGGAACACCCACTTATCGACAGGCACCACCTCGGTGGACGTGACGACATAGCCGTCGATATCGACCACAGCCTGACCGAGCTCGTTGATCTTCAATTTCAGATATTTGCCTTCGATGCCGTGCTCAATGAGCGTACCGGCACTCTCTCGCTTGATCCACATTGAGCCCGAGAAGCTGGTGTTGGTGATAGGCAGATAGGCATCGGTCCCGATAGGTGTGCCGTTGAATTGCAGCGACACGTCGTGGCTTACCCGGGCATCGTTGAGCGAGCCGGTGATGAAGAAGTTGCCGTCCTTGGTGAGGTAACTCTCGCGGATATCCTCGTTGAAGCGGATAAAAATATTATCAGTGGGGGTCAGCAGCCCGGTGTTGGGATATGCCTGTCCGAGCAATTTCGGGCCGCGTGCGTCGCGGATCACCGTCTGCTCGTTGGTCGGGTTGGTGTATTCCTTGGGACCGAACAGGCAAATGCTCTCGGCAACCACAATGTAGTTACCATCGATGTCGGGCAACCTCAGGTTGTAGTTGATGTCAGGCTGGTCAGTGGGCATGAGCGACTGCATGTCGGTCTCGTGCCCCTCGCTCAAATACTTCTCATCGAGGAACCACTCGTGAGCGGTAATCCACTGTGCATCGCCGGCAAAACGGTACTTGAGGCGAACACCTTTCAGGCCGGTGAACATGCGGTTGATGTCGCTGATGGTCACCTTCACCTGCTCGCCGCTCTCTATGGCTTCTCGGTTGAGGCTGTTTTTGTCAAGCTTGAGCGTGACGTCGGGAGCGGCAGGCACAAAGTGGGCGCTGAACGATACTTCGCCAAAGGTCCACACTGCGGGATTGCACGTGCTGGCGATCACCAGTGTGACATTATTGTAGTCGAGTATCGACTGGTCGCTCTGCTTGATGGTGAGCGTCTTGGTCAAGGGCATGCCATACTGTAGCCACAGCTCGGTGCCGTTGAGAATCGGCTGGCCGTCCATGAAAATCTGCAGTCCATCGGGATTAGATTCGGACTTGACGTACAGGAAAACTGGCGACAACTCCTCGTGTACCTCACTCTCGTTGGTGAGAACGAGTTGCACTTGCGCCTCCTGCCCAGCGGGAATATCTACAATGTTGCGCGTGGGCATTGAAATCTTGGGGTTGTCGAGCTTCATCGTAGCGTAGTCGAGCGTCTGTCCCGGACGATAGTACTTGGTCTGGGTCTCTCCCTCATAGGGGCAGCGCGTCTGTCCACCGCGAGTGCGGAAGATGGGACTCCAGTTGTGCGGCGAATTGAAGATATCGACCGTGTGGGCGTTCCCGCGCTGGGTGTCGTTGAGTGTGTAGGAGAAGCGCTCCGTTGTCGTCGTCTCATCGATGTCATACTTGGTCTGGTGGTAGCCAACGTTGGTGTTGAAGACCACGATGGCTCCCATCTTGTCGAGCAAGTAGCCGTTCCTTCCCTTGTAGGCGATACCGGTGGAGAACTGCTCCACTGAGTTGTGTACCTCCTTGGTGGTTGAACCGACGCTATGGGTGAGGGTGACACCGCGCTCAAACGACTCGTTGCCAAGTTTATACTTCGGATCTTCAAAGGCTTTGAGCTTGTCCTCCTCATTGTCGGCAAGTGTCTTTATCCACGCATTGATGATCTCATTGCACCACATAACGCTGTCGCAACCTTCATATCCCTTCGGGAAACGGGCATAGTAGCTTGGGCCATCAAAGCCGGATTTGGCCTGTGCGCCCCAGGTGGTGCTGTCGTTGTTCGATGTGCCGAACTTCTTGTCGTTGCTTTCAAGGAAGGTGTAGTAGGTGGGCACGATGGGGTTCTCCTCAATCTCACTCATCGAGGTGATGTGTTTGAGCATCGAGTTGCGGGTACGCTTGATGTTGTTGAACAGTGTGGTCTCGATATAATTCTGTGAGTACTCAAAGTGGGTGTTGAATTTCTCGTCCATCGCGATAGTCTCCCTCATGCTCACGCCCCACGAGCCATCTTCTTGCTTAAAGATGCCCACCTTGTCGGCGGCTCCGACGATGTAGTTGGTGGAGAAGCCGATGAACACGTCACCATTCCGGCCCACATAGTTCATGCTTGGCGAGGTGGAGATGGACTGAGTGTTGGTATAGGTGACCGAGGTGTGGTTATCCCATGTCTTGTTGACGTCATACTTCCACAGGACGTCGTTCTCGTGGATGATCTGATTGTAGGTCATCTTAAAGAATGCAATCGCACCGGTTATTACGTCTATCTCCATCGACAACCGGGTATCGACTCCGGTCTCTGTATTGTTATGCACACCACGTACGGTGTATGTGTAGTCGGTAGTGACAGAGTCTGTTGCCCAAGTGGCGCTAGACGCGTCGCCTGGTGGGTCGCGCAGCACCATCTGCACATGGTCGGGACCGGCGGTGATGAAGTTGCTGCCCGTTGTGACTACTCCGGTGATGATACCGTTCAGCCCCTGGTCTTTGCGCCACAATTGGGTGCGCTTGTTTATCACCATCGAGGCGTTCATGTTACGGGTGAAGGGAGCGGTGAGGCTCGGGATGCCAGCCACCCATTGGTAGGTGGCTTCACCGATAGTGTCGAGCCGTACCTGCTCTCTTTCGAGCTTGATGAGGTCGCCTCGTTTGATGGTTTGACCATCGGCGGTGGTATCGACCGCTGCAATGCGTACTGCCGTGCCAAGCTCGTTGTAGAACGAGACAACGGAGTCGCGCAGCAGGTCGCGGTAGTACACTCCCTGGGTATCGGTGTCGTAGTTGATATATGGCTCGTAGGCGGTCACCTTAAACTTGTAGGTGCGTCCCATCTGGAAGATGGGGTAGCCGTAGTTGTAGGTCACCTGCTTGGTGTCGTCGTTGTACTCGTAGATGGGAAGCCTAATGTCCTGCCCGGCATCGCGCACGGTGATAGAGTCCATGCCGAAAGCCCCCTTCGGTGCCCCCACCTGGTTGATGTCCATCACGGGAGCGCTTCGGTAGGTGAGCAGCAGTTTTTTGTTGCACTTGAATAGTGGCAACGACTGATGATCGACGGTGTAGATGGTGTCGGGATGCACTGTGTCAAGCGGGTTGCTCAGGTTGATGGCGGGCACGTTCGTAAACATCTCGTCGTTCTCGAGCTTGTGATTATTCGGGAACTTGATGCTCTCCACCTTGTAGCGTATGGGCGGGATGAGAGCGCTGAACTCGCCAGTAATGGAATCGGTGCAGATGTAGATATACTTGGCTTCGTTCACGCTGCCGCTGGCACGGTAAGCTGTGCTGGCCGTGGCGGTGGTAGCCGCTTGTACAGGTACATTTTCTGTGTTAGGCACCCACTCGGTGGTTGTGCCCTCGACATGCTGCACTGCATTGATCATGCTTTGCGGATGGTCGAGCGGCGAGAGTTTAATAACAGCCTTGCCGATGGTGTTCTTGCTCGCTCCATAGCCCAGCGGTTTCTTACCCTCGGTTTCGCCGCCGGTGATGCGGCCTGCCACAGTGGCGAGCGTGTTGTCCATGAAGTCGAGGTGAGTGTCGGCGAGGAACTCGTAGGTTTCGCCATCGGTGGCGGGATAACGCCCGGCGTTCTCAAAGGTGTGGCCTCTGCGGCGCGCCTCTATGTAGTGGCTGCCGATGGATACCGAGATTTCATATTTGCCGTTGGCGTCGCTCATAATCAACTTGTCGTTTTTGTTGCATGGAATGCCATCCACATAGAAGCTGACGCTGTCCACCGGAATGGTCGTGCCGCTATAGCGCACGGTACCGCTCACCTTGAAGCTCGACTTGTCGGTAAAGTCGGCATTGTTGATGGTGAGCGACGTGCCGCCGATAAATGCCGAGCGGCTAGTGGGAGAGAAGGTATGAACTCCCTTGGTGGGATAGATGCTGTAGCGCGTGCCGCTACCTGTGAACGGAATGCCGCGTATCTCGTATTCTCCCTTGTCGTTGGTCATGCCGTAGGCCGATAGCTGGTCAGTCGTGGGAATAACATCGCTCGGACGGGTATTGGTACCCACACTCACATGGTTGCCGTTGGGCACACCATTGCTGCACGAGATGTCGAAGGCATATTCCTCAAGACCCTCGTCAAAGGTGATATAGGACTTCAAACCCTCGGTCTCGCCGCTGATGAGGCGGTCAACGTCGGCGGTAATCTCGTTGGTGGTGAGCACGCGATTCCACAGGCGGATTTCGTCAACAGTACCAGTATAGTCGGGCAACAACACCCAGTCGTTGCCATCAAGACGATTGTATTCAGGCGCTTGAGTCAGCGCCATCTTCATATTGCGGAAACGGGGGCCATAGTAGTTATTCCAATGGTTTAGGTCGACCGCGCTTATCTGATATCGGATGATGGTTGTTCCCTTGGGAATGGTAAAGTTTGTTGAATAGGTCCGCCATTCTTCATGTGTCGATGTGTCGTCACAAATCGTCTCGGTGGCGAGCAAGTTGCCTGCATTGTCATACATCATCGCGACAACTTTGCACACACGCGCTCCCCAGCGTGACGACACCATGACCGAGGCGTCAACCGGCAAGCCTGCCATCTGGGGTGAAACAGTCACATCCTTACTTGCCGTGATCAAGACATAACTGGAGCAGAAAGCGCTGTCGATAATCACCCATCCATGGTGATCTTCTCCTATACTTGACAACTGCCAACCGTCGAACGAGGAGCCGTCGTCGTTGAGAAGAGTTAGGTCAATTGTATCTGACGCATACGCGGGGCGTACGCTCACGCTCGCGTCGGTAACGGCATGAACGTTGCCGGCGGTGAAGGTGGTGACCTGCTGACCGTCGCACAGTAGCGACACCTGAGAGAACTCTCCAGCGGGAATGCCGCCGGCTACGGTGTCGTTCATCAAGAGGTCGAACAGGCGCTTGTCATCGTTGTACCTCAAGTCGAGTCGCACAGGTGCGTCGAGCAGGGTCATTGTACGGTCGGCGCTGTCGGGCCGTAAGTACATCTGCAAAGTGAAAGGCTTGTGATCGTTCACCACATCGCCCAGACGGGTATACTTCAGGGCTTCACCAGACTCAAGAATGCTGCGGCTGTGGTAAACTTGCCCGCTATTCACGTTGCTCTCGCACGACAGGCTGACGCGAACATCGCCCACAGCGGTTCCGTTGTCAAACTGCACACGCCCGGTTATTACTCCCGACGAGCGGCTGAAGCCCACGTCACGCATCGAGTTGCCGATGACGCGACCTCCGCCCTCACAGTCCTCGCCGTAGGCAATCACACGATACTCATAGTAGCGGCCTGGCTCGGCGGTCTTGTCGGTATAGCTGTAGAGAGTCTTTGTGCCTTCCTCCTCATAGATTGAAATCCAGTCGTCACTGCCGATGTAGCGACGCTGCACATTGTAGAGGGTCGCCTTGGTGCCCACCTGACGCGTTTTCCATTTGATGACCACTTCGGTGCCGGCAGTGCCCTTGGTCGCCTCGATAGAGGTGACGGCGCTCACTCCGAGTACGTGGGCATAGATGGTGTCGCTGTAGAGGTGAACCTTATTGTCGGAAAGGTCCAGTTGCACAAAATAGCCATAGAGCGAGCAGGCCGAGGACGGTTTCTCGTCGGTGAACGACGCCTTTCCGGCATTGCGCGCCACGGTCACGTCGAGATAGTTGTGGGTAATAGTGCCGCCGGGCTCGATGCGGTGTACCTTAAAGTTGAGGTCGTTCTCAGTCTTAGGCACATTGCCGAAGGTCCATTCCACCTTCACGTTGTCGGTGGCACTCATGTCCTGCACCAGATGCATCGGGATCACCGGCACGGTGCTCTTGATCACAGTGGCGGTGTTGGCGGGAATGTCCTTCTGTGGATTGCTCGGCACGGTGAAAGAGGTCCAGGAGTTGCGTTTCTGGAACACCTCGTAGCGGTAGTTCTTGTTCAGTTCGAGGCCGTAGTTGGCATTATCGACAAAGGAGGTTTTGGTGGTAGATCCCAGCTCCTCACGATTGCCCAAAGGACGATTGTTCTCGTCAAGCAGTGTGCGATAAATATAATAGTCGCCGTCATTGCTGCTCATGTCGTTGGCAGTCCACTGCAACGACACGTTGCCCTGCACTTGATTGTAGGACGCCGTTAAGTTGGTAATCGTGCAGTGGAACGACGTGCTGGTGGTGGTATCATCGTTCAGATTCTGCGAGATGTTGCTGCCGTTGAAGTTGAAATTGGTCTCGGTGTGACGCGTGACACTCACCTTAAAGTCGCCACTGGTGGGCACCGTCAGTTCCTTAGACCCCGTGCCACGTCCTTCGGCTCTGAAGGAGTCCCTTGAGTAGTTGTTGCCATCCTTGTCGGTAACAATCACGTCATAGACACTGGCAAACTTGAAGTCGTTCACGTTCTTACCGATTTCCGACGGCAGCCACGAGTTGTCGGCGCTCACCTTTACCTTGTCGGATGCCAGCCAATCAATATCCGGCTTGCGGGCATGCGACATGTTGTCAAAGTTGATGTCTTTGAGGTAGCGTGCCGTGATGTAGAACCAGTAGTCATACAAGATGTTGTCTTGATAGAAATAGCTTCGGCTTTCCACCTGAATGGCTCTCACTTCACGCATTCCGCGCTCATTGGGAGCAAACCGGCAAGTGAAATAAGTACCGTCCCATGAGCAGTCGGCACGACCCCAAGTGAAGTCGGTTTGAGTCCAATTGCTCCGACATTCTATGATCTTGTGCAATGTGCCGTCATGGAACATTACATAAATGTCTTGCTCCGAACTCTTGTATTCATAGCTCTTGCTCTGCTTGCGGTTGTAGCAAAACTTAAACCAGACGGTGGGATCTTCAGTGGATATACCTCCTCCATTCGACGATTCAAAGTATCGGAACTCATTCATCTTCTGCTCCTCACTGTCGCCGGTACACCAGCCGTAGCTCTTTCCGTCGCTGATATTGGAAACATACACGTTACACCAGTAGGTGCCGCCGCTTGGGTCACTATAAGTGCCACTGACAGCACTCGCTGTGATGGCACTCATCAGCGCCACAACAAGCGTAATAAGGTAATTAATCTTGGGGCTCATATCATTAAATTTTCAAGTTATAATTGACATTAAAAGGTTAAATTTTCTCTCACCAGTTTGTTTAAAGTTCAAAATTAATAAAACTTTTCCTAATATTCATGCAAATACCAAAAATAGTAAAGAACAAAAACCAAAAAACTACCGAAAACGGTAGTTCTAAAAACACACACAAACCATAACCATCCCAACACCAATTGTCTTTCACTAGAAACGCTTGACCGATTGGCAGTTTTATCACTAAGAAGTTTTACATGATATTATCAATGAATATCATTTTAATCTAGGTTTTCCAATAAAAACGCCAAGTAACTATGTGATTTATACGTGGTTACTTGGCGCTTGTGAAGCTGGAGGCTTTCTCGATTGATATCACACACTAGTCATGTATCGTATGCCGCTGTTTTCGTTAAATTGCCGTGATTCGTAGTTTCATTTAGTAATGTTGAACCCAAGTTTCAGAATAAGTCTAATAGTCTCCATGCTCGTGTTGCGGTCATAGTCTTTTTCCACTTCGGTCAGTTTGTCATACGGAACTAGGTCGGGGTGTGTCTTTAATGTGTCATCGCGTTGCGGCCCCCAGGTCCACCCTTGATCCATACGGCTCTTGGCCCACACCTCGTGCACATTGCGCGACATCTCCTCCACCAGCTCCATCAACTCCTCAGGCACAACAATCCCCTCAGTATCCACTGGCTCTGGTCTGTACCCATTCTTCTTACTCTTTCTCATCTTCATTCTCTAATTTTAATTCCATAAACACCAATAAAGAGCCCTTCCACTCCACAAATCTATCACTCAACCCTATTGTGTTCATGTTATGGGCAGATACCTAATTTATCCGATTAGTTGCGTTTAACTATTTCACCTGATAATATCCCTGTAATGTGCTCTCGATTGAACACATCATCGAATGCAGATATGGTGAGCTGCCATTGTTTTTGAGGATTCTTTTTATTGCCTTCTTCAGGTTGAATACTCACCAGGGTTCCCTTGAAGGGATGTTTCTCTTTGTCTTTAACCTGATAATATCCAATTATCGCTTTGTTATGACGAAGGAAAAAAATGGTCGTATCCCTTAATGAGCATTTGCCTGGTTTGATTGGATCAAAATTAGAGCCAAAATAATTCTTGAGTATGGTAGAGTCTTCTGCTGTGAACCTAATCGTGCTATCAAGCTGCTGTTTTTCATAATGTGATTGTTTGATTCTGTCTGTTGTCAGATTATAGAAGTTGTCATAAAGATTCTTGTACTTATCTTTCAGTGACAATTTGATGCGTACCATGTTTTTTGTACCCAATTGTTGTATAAAGCTTGAAGCGAGAATCTCTTTATACTCATATTCATTTTTTATCGCATAGATGGTCTTGTCCCTTAATTCGGAAGAATCATTCAGATAAAACGTGAAGGAACCATCTTTGTCGGTGTGCCTGACAGCATCATCAAGGATGACGAGAGCGTCCATTAAGGGTTTGCCATTAGTAGCCGATGTGACTTTGCCCGTGAATTTGTACATGGCACTGTCAGACCTTGTCAGTGTGATTACCTCGGTGTAAGGCTTTGATGCAGTCTCCAGCTTGACCTCGATAGTTTTCGTTAATCTGTCACATAAGTTGATGGGAATAATGTGAGCTTTAAAGCTACTTCCCAGCTTGTTTTTGGGCATGGTCAACTTTATTGTGTCAGGGTTCAGGTTCATGTCTCCTCTTGCTTTTATATCAATACTATCGGTGTCGTTGATCTCTCTTTCATCGTTGAGTTTTAGGCCGAGCGTGTCAATGTCGGTGAAGATGACTTTGGCCTTCCATTCATATCCTGTAAGTGATTTATCAGGACTGAAGATAAGGTCTATTTCTATTGGAATATCATCTGTTGGAACAACAATAGGGGGCCTGTTGGCATAATAGTAGATACACGCGAGTGCAAATGTGATGAGCATGCTTGCTAATGCTAATCCCCATTTAAGCCACTTGTTTTTTCGCTTGACTTGAATACTTGTCTTATTGGCTTCGTCTTTAGCCTCGTTTGCCTTTTCGGCTTCCCTTACTGCCTCGTCTTTTTCTTTAATGGTTATCAATTCATTTTTAATGTGTGGAACGATGGCAGCAAACTTATCATGGATAATTTCTACATGCTGTTTTTTCTTTCTCAAATTGACGATGTCAAGTAGCTTTGTTTCTTCATCAAAAAGATACTGCCCGTGAGGGACTTTTTTCTTATAGGTCTCTAAAGAGATAAGTTTTCTTCTGCCATCCTCGACTAGGAGATCGGTGAATGCAATGAACTCTTCATAGGGGAGCTTTGCCAATAGTTCTTGACAGAATTCTTTTAATGTTTTGCCCTCGTTCTCTTTTACTAATTCTGATGTAATGAATCCATTCCCTTTGATATACAGTCGATTGCATAGGAAAGATATCATTGATGAACTGATTGTGCCGTCATTATCTTGGGAATATTGTATGATCTGGTTGGTGATATCATCAATCTCGTCTAGGTTAAGGCAATCTTTCCCTGGAATTTGAATGACTTCCCTGGCGGCTTCTTGGCTTAACTCCCTGAGGCGATAACGATTGTTTTTCATCGATTGAAGATAGTTATTGTCAATAATATCTTCAAGCATGAATAAATCATCTTCTCGCAGTATCGCAATGAATCTATAGTTCTCGGTATAATTATAGGCGACACCATTTGCCTCAAAACTTGGCAAATGGTTGTCATTGTTCATCAGAAACAGAATTTGTTTTAAAAGGCATGTAGCATCCTTGGGTCGAGAATAGAGCACTTCTTCAAATTGATCAAAGGCAAGGATGATGGTGACTGGATGGCCACTGGAGTCAAGAAATTGATTCATAGCGAAGTAGGTCCACAGATATTCCGAGGACTCCACTTCAGGAATCTGTAAATCAAATTGTTCCAGCACGATGTCTTGCTTGACAATGCGTCCTCCTGTCTCTTTGACTTTTTCGGTGATTGCGGTAATGATAGATTGTTGAAATGCCGAATCGCTTGGAGTCAAACTCAATCTGAGGTTAATGGGCAGATACTGCCCGGCTCTCAATCTTGGAAACACCCCGGCATTCAGCAGTGAAGTCTTCCCCAATCCACTACTGCCATAAATGGTGGTGAAGATATGCCCTTCGATGAGGGGTACTAAATCTTCTATCTCACGGTTCCTGCCACAAAAAGCCAAGGGAATTTCCTCGGTTTGAGGCTCTTTATAAGATGATAATCCTGGCCAAGGATTTCTGTTTATCTCTGGTTTATTCATATCGATTGTTGTCATGTGGTAATAGAGGGATCATTGTTGGTGTAATATTCGTCATCCAATTTTTTCAACAGATCTTTCCAGGCACCGCTCTTTGTTAAATCAGTTCCCGTCAAGTATTCATCTTCATGCTCATTTTTGTCTCCGAAGAAGTAATTGTTGAACAGTTCAAATCCTGCTTTGCCTGCATCATTGATGCCGATGGGCATAACTGTTCTCTTGTTCTGTCGTGCCCATCTCCATTCTTTGAGAAAGTAAGGCTCTGCAGATGCTGTTAAGTTTGTATTCTGAAGATTGCTCTTAACTTTGTCAGATATCACTGGCATGAAGATTTTACAATGGGCAATAGCATTCTGGATTTCATCATTATACTTGTCTCCTGAGTATAACTTGACATTATCGAACCACACGTTATAGTTGTTCTTACAAAGGGTTTGAAATATATTGAATGCCTGTAAGAAGTCCGGACCGTGATAAGACAAGAAAATACCTTCCTTGTGCCTGTTCTTCATGATAATGTTTCTAAGTGGGCTGCCAGAGTCAAGAGACATTAGCTTGGTGGACATTTCCTTCATGAATAGCCTGGCATCTGGCAGAATTGACACATAATTGGTATTGTCAAGATAACGTTTCAGATTATCATCGGATTCCGTATCTCTCCAGGATATGGCAACTTCACCATCAGCTAATTTCCCGCGGGGTTCGTGGCCTTGTAAACCGCCTTTTAAACTGTACCAGAAGAATCGGAAATACCAGTCATCAAACTTGCAGCCAAGGGCTAAGAGCCGCTTGTCAGAAATGTATTTTTTAAGAACAGAGATATTGGTTTTACCCTCATCCTCGCTATTGCTTATCCAATTGTTGGCAATTAGTTTGATGGCATCATTCTCTGTCGCAACAAATTTGGACTTGATAGGATTCTTGCCTGATTGGCCAAATAAATAAAATAACGTCGGTTTGATTTTTTTGTTCACAATCTGATTTTGCAGATCCTGAAGCTGGTCTTGCTTGAAGATACTGCAAGATTGCCAGTTGCCCTTTCCCCAAACCTTGTCCATGATGGCATCTAAGTAGTGGTCAATGGTTGTCGTGATGACAAACTTAAATAGTTTTGTACTTAGAAAAGCCAGCAATTCAGGCGAAACATTCTTGAGAACATAATCTAAGCCCTCAATCTTGTCTCTGACATTCTTGTCTGTTGCGACCTGATCTGCAAGGATTTGAGAGATTTTCTCATATTGAATATCGGTATGGTTAAGCGTTGAGACGATATACTTGTTGATATCACCATCACATTGGATTTTCTGAAATTCCTCTAAATCTTTATTAAGGATGACTTCGCTTCCAATGACAAGAATATACTTGTTTTCATAAACATTTCTGACAAAATCTCTCTCGTCAAACTCGATATTCAGACTTACTCCTCTTTTTTGTTTAGCCATAGTTGTTTGCTTTTAGATGATGCGATTCAAATCTATCTTTTTACAATCTCGAAGCCGAGTTTTTTTACCAGTTTGATGGTGTTGAGGGCCATGAGGCGGTCATATTCCTTCTCGCTGTCGGGCAGGGCAGAGTAGGGGATCAGGTCGGGATGATGTTTGAGGGCGTCGTTGCGCTCGAGGCCAAAGGTCCAGCCGTCCTTGATGCGGGCTACTGCCCACACGTCGTGGGCATTCTCGGCGATGGCTTCGCGCAATTCCATCAGATCGTCGGTAATCTCGATGTCGTCCAGGTTGACGGGCCGCGGGTCATATTCACCGGCCTCTTGCAGCACGCGCACCATGTAGTTGAGCGATGTTCTCCAGGCGCAACCAAATCGTTCAATGTCCACCGTCTGGATGGCACCTCTCTCGGGGTCATAGATGGTCACCTCTTGCGCTTCGCCATCAATCTCGGTAACCACCACGGCATGGTTGGCGACATCCTCGTTGTCGATGGCATCGGGATAGAGTTTGCCGTTGTCCACGGCTACGATCACGTCATTGTCGAGTTCAAGAGCCTCGTTGATATCGGCGATAATGGCGTCATAACTGTGGGTGATCATCAGCCCGTAGTGCGCCAGCAGTTGTCCCATGGCGTGTAGCGGTGAACCTTCGGGCCGTAGCCATCGCTTCTCGCGGGCAGTAGCAATCAGTTCCTCCTCCCGGTAGGCGATGCCGCGCCGGTTGAGGATATAGGCCTCGCACATCACGTCGCACAGGTTCTCGCCACTCTCGGCCGCCATCTGCATCATCGGCAGGGTGACGGTCGTGGGGTCACGTTGCACCTGCAACGCCACGTTGATTACCTCTCGCAGCGAGGCATCAGTCCTCATGGCTTCTATGACTTGCCGGGTTTCCTCGGCAGTCGTGTTGCCGTCCAGGAAGGCCGCTACCAGTTCGTCTGATACATGCTTATTATCGTTTGCCATATTGTTGGATGTCGTTTAGGGCGACGCGTGCCAGCTGAGCCATCGCGCGCCGTTTGATGTTATACAGGTTTGCAGTAGTAATATTCATCTCGCGTGCCACGCGCTCGGGATCCTCATCCGCAATCACAAGCCGCCTGATGACCTTCACATAGCGCTTATTGGGCATCAGCCCGAACAGGCGTTCCAGATCCTCGCTGGCGTGGTTCTCCTCCTCGCTCTCCTCTCCATGATAGGAAGCCTCATGGCTCACGTCATCTATCACTTGGTCACGCCGCTTGATGAAGTAACGGATGGCCAGCACCTTGAGCCACTGATAAACAGAGCTGCGGTATCCAAATCTGCGCAACCGCGATGCGTCGTTCTCCATCAGGTAGAGGTAGAGTTCGTTGACCAGCTCGTCATAGTCCACACCGCTGTCAAACGCCAGCCTGATGATGCTACACAGCAACGGTTTGCACTGGCCGAAGAAAAATTCCTCGGTCACTCGTTCGTCCCGCGCGATTAGTCCCTCTATAATCTCCCGATCAGTCATCAGCTTACTTGATGTTGGATTGCTATTGGGTTGGAGTCAATTTATCAATCAGATCTGCCAGTTTATCGACGTATGCTTTCACCTTGTCATCATTGAGCTCCGATACCTTAGTCTCCTTCTCTTTGCCATATTCAGTGGTTGTGACTTTGCCGATAGCACACTTTTCCAGAATGCTGGCTATCTGCTTGCGGTAGAGCCTCTTCTCTTCCTCAATTTTCTCTTTTTCTTGACTCTCCTTGAGCTTTAAATTATACGCTTTCTCGGCAAGTTCCTTGTCCTTGATTGTATTGAGGCGCAATAGGTTATTATAGTATAATAGAAGAATAATCCCCACACTGATCAGCAGTACTGTCGCACAGATGATCAGTGTGATTGATACAGCACTGTTCCAACAGGACACTTTTTCGGCACTCTGCATGCCATTGGTTATTAATATCAACGTTCCCATATTATTATCAATTTAAGAAGAAGTTAATAATCAACACATATACTTTACTCGTAACCATACTCGCTGATTGACACGTCAACAGCATTGTAGTCATAGCTCTTAGTCTCGGTGGAGAGCAAGTCCCAACAACACATGTAACCATGTAGTAGCCTTGCCTCGTCCTTCTTACCTGGATCCTTGGGGTCACGTGGCTGGTATTCCTGATAGCCCAGGATCTCGTGTGAGGCTACCCAGCGCAGGTGCTCGGTCTGGGCCAGCACGTCCATCACACGCTGAATGTGCTCGATCGGCTCGTTGCAGTGGTCTCGCCATTGGTATTCAATCTCGTTAACCTTGCGTGACAAGCCATGCTCTTTAATCAGGTCGTACTGCCCCTTGAGTGCCCGTTTGGCTAGTTCCACCTTGGTTGCCGCATGCAGGCTGTTGGCTGTGTTCTGGCTCTGGACACGTCTTAACCGCATCATGCCGCTGTAGGTGGGAGAGTAGCCCTTGTAGTCCCCAGTCAATTGCATGTATTGGTTCTGCTCGTCATCCCAGCTCATGTAATCATCAGTTCTGTCTCCTGCAACTCTCTGCAACTCGATGAGGGATAGGTCGTATTTCTCCTTAAACCGCTTGGCGCTTTCCTTCAATGACTCATTGACGATGTGGTCAAAGGTGTAGATGCTCTCGGTAGAGCCAAAGAGGGTGATGGGACTGTCAATGACCGTGGTGGCTTCTATGACATGCTGGTGCCGTTTGTCCTTGTCTGTACTCTCACACTCGGCGGCCCACAAGCGGTTGTAGTGTTCGGCAATCTTCTTGAGATGACCATTCTCGTCATTGCGCACGCGCACCATGATGCGCAACCGTGAGATGTCGGTCCCATAGCGGATGGCGAGCCTGAATAACCTGATGGCGTGAGACATGTTCAACTCGTCGTCACCGGTGGTGAGGACGATATAGTTGACCTGGGGCAGCCACTCCTTGAGGTAATCATAGAACTTCACACTCTGGCAGTCCATCTCGTAGAGTTCTATCGTGGATAAGCGGAAGTCGTCTTTAACCATCTCCCTCTTGAGGTGCAATCGTGGTTGGATAGCAGGCGCATTGGCGACGAACTGGCCCGCCAGGGCGGGTATCTCCTTATCCACTACATCGCAGTGGAAATCTGAGGGCATCACGTTGGTTTCGGTGCTTCCCTTTTTGACAAATGCGCTGTACTCATACAGGAACCGCACCATGTCCATGCCCACGTCACTGAAGCCCACCACCAGCGCATTGAACGGTGACGACACCGTGGCATCCTCCTCAACGGTCACATAGTTGACGGGCTGCAGGTGGATATTCTCTCTCAGCTTCAACATCTCCACGCTCAGGTGGGCCGAGTCGATGACCCTCACCTCGATGTTCTCGTGCGTAGGCTCGTCCTCAATCACGCGATGCACACTGTTGTAGCGCGCTCGGCAATAGAACTTGATTTTTCCCTGATTGGCAAAACTGTTCACCGAGTCGTCGCGCTTGAGGTTACCGACGGCCTGGATGTTGAATGACTCGTCATCGTTGAGCAGGAACATGTGCACTTTTCCCGTCGTGTGGTTCATCAATTTGACAAGGCTGCCCAATCTCAGTTCGCCTCTGATCAAGTCATTGCCCTGGCTCGCCTGAACATCGGTCAGTGAGCCAAAGGTGCTGTTCGTCAAGCATCCTTTCTTCTGCAGCTCTTGCAGGTTATCAAGATTGTTGTTGGTCAACGACAGGAAGCTAAACAGGCGGTCCCAGCCGATGCGCTTGGTAGAATCCTCCTTGTCATTGTTCACGCGGATGATGATTATGCGGGCATCGGTGTCGTGCTTCGTCCTGATGATGTCCCTGACAAGGCAATAAGTCGCATCATTCATTCCCCAGAAGACATACAGATCCTTCGTGTTACTGAGCCAGAAGTGTGTCTTGATTATCCTGATGAAGTTCGCCACAACGTTGAACCCGAAGTGCTTGATGACAAACACCATGCTGATGAACGCCGCCAGCAGGTGGGCAATCGAGAAGAAGAACATGAACCAGGCACTGTCATGACATCCATCATGGATGGCACTCACGTCACTCTGCAAGATAAACATCTCAAACGCATGGATGATCGCCATCGGTGCCACTCCTGCCATCGCCCAGAAGGCTCTCCAGCCCGTCAGGCTGTGGTCAGGGTACATACCCACATCATAAACCACAAATCCCAGCATCCACACCGCTACAAAGCCGTATGTCAAATACCGGTCACAGAAGTCCAGCGCCTTCTTCTTCCTATAGAAGAAAAACGCCAACCCCACCATCAGCCCCATGAAAATCACCAGCGACACCACTCCATCTAGCGTCAACACCCCAGAATGATCCTCAAACGTAAAAGGCCCCTTGCCCCCCACTTGCTCAAGTAGCTTCTGCAATCCCTCAACTATCGGCCTCAACGCCCCCGCTATGTCAACATCCATTATCATAATCCATTCCGTTCTCTAAAAAAACAACCCCCCAAAGATAAACATAATATCTTAAACAAGCAATAAGCATAGTCCTAATCACTAAACCCTATCAGATGATTTCAAAATTATAGGTATCACGCATATCGTCAGGTAATTCAGCACGTGGCTCAATGCTCATCGGATAAATGCGAAGTGGGGCGTTCTCAATGGGCTTTACCCTTGGATATGCCCGTTCAAGGGCGCGTTTGCGCTCCAGCTCCACGTAGTCACTATTAGCCGCATTGGCAGACCAGCATAATATAAACAAATCGGCACTATCTATAAACTCCCGTATTTTAGTAGGGAAAACGTCTCCTGGTTGAAGGTAGTGACGGTCAAAGAAGTATTCAACACCTTGAGCCTTATAAGCACGAGCCATTTGTTCAACTTTCGGCTCGTCTTGATGAGCGTAGGAGATGAAAATCTTGTGGTATTGCCTGGAGATAATCTCGGGATTCAGTTGCCTCGGCTTCTCAACAACCTGAGTGATGAACCTCATCTCGCCCACAGGAGTTCCATTGACGCAAACCATCGCCATGCAACTCAATTCCTCAACATCAATATCCCTTGGCACAAAAAAGTCAAAACTACATTTTGTAAAAGATCCTTGCCAAACGACACTCTTCTTGTCTGACATCAGTATTGACTCACTGTAAATGTTCATCAGCACATCTACTGTGTCCCCTTTCTTCAGCTTGCATTGTAGTGGAATATAGTCCCTTCGCTCGGCATTCTTGTCCGCTTCTTGCGCAAAAGTCTGTACTTTTTCAGTTTCTTTTGGCAAATGAAGATACACTTGCACTAACATATGGGTCGCACGCTTCACTTCTGACGGAGCAAAGATTGAACTATAGACGGATTGTTTTTCCCTTTTAGAACACAACTTATTTAATCCTGAGCCTGAAAGTTTATTTGCAATGGTACTATCATATTTAGGCTTGTATGATATTGCTAGCCCATCTATTTGTGGCAAATTAGTATAACAATTTCTCTCAATCATCTCGACTGTTTTAGGGTCGGACCTTTGCTTGGATGGAGGGACAGAGATGGAATTGTTATCGATAGAAGGTATTACGTCATAGTTATCGAATCCTCCTTGTGTCCTGCAATAGGATTCAATGTCATCAATATTGGTCTCAATAGTATCTGAGAAATCATCATACCAAACAAAAATCTTTTCTGATGAAGACTCCATACGATGGCCTTCGACTTCAACAATAGTAAATATTTCTTCGTCTTTACCAAGATGAGGAGAACTAAAGTTGACAGTTTTGATATTATGTTCAGAAAAAGAGAAGTCGTTGCTATTGAAAGCTATATTGATCTGATGTTTTGAATAGAAAAGAATAATATCATGAATACAGTGTAAATAATCATTCAGAGTGACAAAATGGCGATCACTCTGGTATCCTTTTGAGATGAAATCTAATAAAGGAGATGTGATATGTCGTGGCTTATCAAGAAGCAGCTTAGGAACTGGTAGTGCTTTACCCGACATGCGTTGTTTCACAGCCTCCTCATCATTAAATTGCCAAAAAGCGGGATGTAAGTCATTCAAGATAAAGTACATCACCATCGTGATGGAGTAGATGGCACTATGTTCATCATATTCTCCATTAAAGTATGTCTTAGGTGACATGAACCAAATATTTCCCACTCTCTCAATTCGGTTTTCAGTTGAACTGCTGCCAAAATCTCCAAGTTTATATATGCCTTCATTGCTTCTGAAGATATTACACAAATGGATGTCGCGATATATGACACTATTATTGTTACACTCTTGCCATGCTGATCCTATATCTCGTGCCATTTTTAGCAATGAACTGATACTGAACTCAAAATTACGGCTAAAGAATAAATCTAGAATCGGTGTTGACTGCTCAATACCGAGAATATTGTTTTTAAGGTCTGTTTCTTTCTCTCTTAATTGAATGAGATGTGGAGAGCCAACAAGTCGCTTCATGTAGCTGTATTCTTTGAAGCATGCACTATTGCCATTATCTCTAAAAACCTTGAGAACAGTCTTCTTATCTGTTGAACTTAGATAAATGTCAGCGGAACTTCCAATTTTGCTTAACAAACAACCTATATGGCTCGCCCGTTTGTGTAACCTTATTGATGAAGCATATTTTGCAATATCACTATGATTGATGTTTTTTGCACACAAGGGCAGGCTCTGAATGTCTTCAATAGAGCGAGTCTTAGAGATTTCTTGCGTTGAAATGCCGAAAAAGTTAAAACAACAGTCTTTGTAAATAATGATATCTTTAATCCCAATCGTTGCTAATAGCCCTAAATTGGTTTGATCTCCAAGACTGACGTCAAGGTGGTAATATTCACAATTTATCTTAACGATGTTCCAACAGTGGCGGTCTTGCTTGCTCTTAGGATTATTTAATTGTCCAAAAACAAGCTGTGACTCGATATCCAATAATGAAAAGAGGTATTGTGCCGCCTTTGCATAGCCTGTGCAAACAGAATTACGCCGAACAAAAACGCTATCTATCTCCTGATTAAAAGCTGAGTTAATGTTATAGTTGCAGTAGGAAATAATCCACATGTACACATACATCACTTTATCAATCTGCGACAGCGTGCGGACATAGTCAATATTAAAATCATGCTTTAAGACATCGTCAATACTTCTTTTCAACTGTTCAACACGCTCTGGCGAAAACAAATACTGAAATGATAACGTGTGCTCAGCTTCATAATAATGGACTTTATGAGCAAACCAGAAGATGTCTGGGTTATCTCTCAAAACCTTTCGTATGTAAGAATATAACTCTTTATCCGTTACCACTTCGTCCACTGTAATTGATGGGCAGTGGTTCCTAATGGCAAGTTCTATTTTGTCATACAATATCATATCCATTGATTATTGCAAAGTCTTTAGGTGTGAGTTTGTGGGAGATGTTATCACCTTTTATCTTCATATTGCTGAACATCATAAATATCAATTCTCTCTAACCCTGGAGCCTGTTTGATTGTGGGTCTCCCCATTCTAGTCGCCAACCATAAGTAACGACAAACAATGCCACTTCTTGTTATGGAATAGGTATGCTTATTATCGCCTTCTCCTAAAGATAAAAGTTTCTTTGATTGTGCTGCATTAGCAAAATCTTCTGGTCGGAAATGTGTGACTTCTCTCATCGGCACATTAATGAAAGCGTCAACATCAATGAAAAACTCCTTATCGTTAAAGGCGGCAGTTTTTTGTGTAGTTTGATATGAAATATAATTCCAAAACTCGTCTTGGAATACGTCGTCACTGGAATAACGTTCAAGCTCATCAGGATCACTATACATCTTCATCATGTCTTCAATCATTTCTTGACGATCATCACCATCAAGGGATTTTGGAACGCTCATCTCAAGATAGCTTTTTAAATTGCTTAACATCTGTTGCTTCGTTTCTTCGGGGGCGATGCGGAGGAATGCTGCAACCTGCTTGAGCTGCTTGATTTGTTCTAGGCTTTCTGGCCCCATTGTGTCAGGTCTTGTGTTGGATTGAAGTCGCGCAAGTCGTTGATGTTGTTGGTCTGTTATCGTTACATTATATTTTGATGGAACCTCGTCATAAAAAGAACTGGTATTGGGATTATACACCTTGACCTTGATTTGTTTAGAGTTGTGATAATTGATATTTGCTGTCATCACTAACTCAGCAATGGTCCACCACGAATTCAGATAATCTTCAGTTTCATAGATCCACACCTCATCAACTTCTCTGATGTGGTCATCAAGAAGCCCTACAAGCATCCATCTGCGCATGGGTGTGTGCGCTTCTCTTTCACCGCAAAGTGATGCAGGGGGTAGAACCTTTATATCTATCTTGCCTTGTCCGATAATCTCTTGGATAAAGAGTTCCACTTCCTTGCAATGGCTATTTCGATAGCTGATCATGACCAACGGTTTATTATGGGGTCGTTGGCTTTTTATATCAAGGGAATCTGTTAACATCTGTTCCATGCCCATCTGGTCTTTGAGGAGTCCTTCGATGTTTTTGTGGGTAAGTCTGGGATAGGTGTCATTCTTGATGACTTGTTCAACAATTGTTCCGATGCCGCTAACGATTTGTTCGGCAGTTGTCGTTTCGTCGTCAGCGTGTGGGTATATGCCTCTTGATGGCGTGATATTGAGGGGTAATTGTGATTCACTGACAACAATAATATGATCAAGAATATTGACTTGAGCCGTTAATAAAGGATATACACTTATTGAAGACTTGTCAAGGTGGTCAGGTATCGTGCAATCCACAATCACAACATCAGATGTGTGAATTGCAAGCAGAAAGTCCGTTTGAGTGGATTCTTCAGAATAATACACTTTTATCGGATGATTAATCTTTTTGCTAATTGCTTCGAATAGATTCTTGCCTCTTTGTGTTGAGGGTGCAAAATATGTTATCTCCATAATCATGATGTTATTTTATTTGAATTTTGTGAATAAAGTTACTGGAATCAAGAAAAACTTGATCAATACTTCTCTTTGGTGTAGCAACATCTGTTAGTGCTTTCTGATACCAGTTGAAATCAACTCTTAAAGTTTTCTCTTGAGATAAATCTTTTACAAAATAGAGATTGCTTCCATCGTTTTTCTTCATATTCTGTATAAAAGAAATTGGTGCTGATGAGCCGATATATAGATGATAATTTAATCTTCTATATGGCTTTGTTTGCCATGCTTGAAAAATGAGTTCTCCTTCAAATCCTCTGTCTATAGAAAATTCATGTAAACGAAAATGATTTGATTCATTGATTTTAAATGTTCTATTATCAGGATCAGGTAATCTAACAAAACATATACGATCACTAACAATAGGGATAATGATTTTCAAATCACTTTTATTGCGAAACTTTTCTTTCAATGATATAAAAGCACCCTGAGGCTGATCATGACGGTATCTAACAAACTGATTTTTTACAATATCTTTGATGAGTTCAGGTAAGTCGTTATTATTTGTAATGCTATCTTCAGTAATACCATCAACAAGAAGTGGAATAATTACTCGCTTATGTTGAATTGCTTCACTGATTTCTTCTATAAACCAATCGTCTTCAGAATGTATCTTTTTCCCGATATCCTTTGATATGACAACTATAACATTGGTGCAGTCGCGTATGGTCGATTTTATTATTTTCTTCCATTTTTCAGTTAAGTCATGAACGTCCAAAAAAATACTTTCTTGACTAATTTGGGTATAGTGGATAAGACCTAATCTTACTAATTCAGCCCAGCCAGAACCACCATCTCGCTTATAGCTGATAAATATTTCTTTATTTTTCATATATTATTAATTATGATTATCGTTATAAGATGTGTATCATCTTTTCGCCGCATTCGGGACAGAACTTGGCGGTGAGGGACATCTGGTGGCCGCAGTTGGTGCAGAATTTGACGTCGTGGTCAAGGAGGGTGGGGGAGACGGGAGCATTGTTGATGGCGGCCTGGGCGATGGCCAGAGCGCGGTCGTCAAGCTGAGACTGGTCGATGAGCCCCCAGATCTGGGTGATCAGCACGGGCCAGAAGAAGAATAGCGTGATGACGCTCGGTATCACCTGCTGCCCAAAGATGCCCACGTTGGCATCGAACAGCACGCCGCCTGTCTGTGGCGTTAGGGTGATCTTCAATGCGGACCTCATGCCGAGTGCGGCCTTGAACAAGTTGCCCTTGGTGATGCTGATGTCCTTGCCGCCACTCATCAGGTCGTCAACCATGACGTCAAAGCCGTCGTGTCGAAATTCGGTGCTGATGGCCTCGGCAATCGCGTCGATTTGTGACGGATTGGCTTGTAACAGTTTCTTGGAGTTATATCTTCCCATGGCTATCTGATGTTTTGGAATTCATAGTAGCGGTAGATGGTTGCGAGCACGTTGGTCTCGGCAAGGAGCCGCTTGATGAACTGCTTGTCCTCCTCGTTGAAGCGTTGCTCGGCCTCCTTGAGGAGATGGATGACTGTTTCGGTCTGCTGTTGCAGCTCTTCTTCGGTGACGATGCCGTCTTCCATGATCTTCTGGAACGATGGCTCGGCGACCATCATCCCATCAATGTCGATATATCCTTGTTCGTTAAAAAGCATAGTAAAAGAAATATTTTTATAGTTGATGGCCGCAGTTGCGGCAGAATTTCCAATCCTTATCGATGGCACTGCCGCATTGTGGACAAGTGCCATCGGGCATTTCTATCGTGACGTTTCCGTTCTTGATCATCTGGTATTGAGGACTCTCACTCCACTTCAGAATCTCCCGCACTCTCACGGCCGAGAACGGATGAGACAGCCCCGCAATGACCGACAGCTGCAACGTCTTGTTCCACATGCCGGCATTCTGGATGCGGTCATACTCGTCGGCCTGTACCGCCCACTCCCTCAGGTCAATCTGTGATGTCAGGCTCTTTGGGCCGCCCGACAGACGTGCCATGGTGCTGGCCACCACTTTGGGAGACGTGATGATGCTCGCTGCACGGTCGGCCGACAGTTCACTCTTGCGGCTCCAGTACAACAGGGCAAACTCTGCAGGGATGGCCAGTTTCCCGAGAATGCCCAGTGAAGCGATGCCGTTGCTGATCCACTGTGCCACAGTGTGGTAGAGCACGTGCCGGCACAAGATGTGTCCGCACTCGTGGGCAATGATAGCGTCCAGTTCCTCATCACTCATCATCTCCACGAGACTTGATGTGACCGTGATATAGATGCGGCTGTCGCCAAAGGTCCATGCATTGGGCGACGGACTCATTTGCAAGTAAAACTCAGGCTCTGGAATGCCCATCCGCTGACAGATCGGTGGCAGGTGTCTGTAGATGTGTGGCAACTGCCTTTCTGACAGCCGGATAGATGATGCCATGTTCACGCCATACTGCAAGTTCTCGATACCGATGGCGAGCACCTTCTTGACCAGTGAAGCAAAGCCGGGAATGCTCTCCATCTGCCGCAGGGCGGCTGCATCTTCGGGATGTATGAAATCAGACGGTTTCATCAATTTCTTCTAAGGTTTTTATTAATATGCGGACAAGTATGCTCTGCGTCCCTCTTGGGTTCATTTCGCAAATATAGATAAAAATCCCGAATTATAGGCTATTCAAGATAAAAAAATGAGAACAAATTACTCCTAATGTAGCCATTAGCGGGAAATTATCCAGAAAAACAAGGATACATACGCTCAATCCTTATTCTCGGCGTAAATACCTCTATTTAGGTTAGTTGGAATTGGATTCTGACTTTATAGGGTGGACATCTCTAAAAAACTTATTAGCTAATAGCGCGCGTTGAATATCAAATCAATCTTTTCCTGTTATGGTGTGCCTCATGGAGCGATGCTCATTGCGAGCACGCTCCAGTTGCTCGCGGAAAGCGTCACAGGCCCGCAACCTGGCCACCACCATCGAGGCTATAACACGCGCGGCTTCAACGTCACTCCGCCAATGATAGTTTGCTATCACACGAGAGTCGCCATAGTCGATACCGCGTTTAAAAATCTCGGTCTGATGCTCTGGGGCGACCTCTGCCAAAATCAACGCAAAAGCGAAACCAACAGCAGAATGCCCAGAGGGGAAGCTCCCGTTTCCTCGTAGCGCATCTTCGTCATCAGGAATCAATGTTCCCTCGCCAAAATACACGTAGGGGCGGACGCGAAGATACGCTTTCTTGATGGAACGCAAGGAGATTGAAACATCAATCGCCACGCGTTGAAGTAACTCATAGAGTTCAGGAGTCGTTTCAAGTGATATCTCTTGACCAAACGCCTTCTCAAATCTCTCGGCAACGCCGATTTCCCAAGGACTATCAAGGCGAGCCTCCTCAGCCCGTTGGGTCCCCCATATACTTCGGGCATGGGCATGATGGCATAAGTCGTATAAAAAGAGTGGATCATCGCAGTCTGGTGGGGCAAACATCATCGTGAAATCAGCATAGTCCTTCTCACTCAGAAAGGATTCAACAGGTGCATTTGCCCACACTGGTGCAGGCATCATCATCTCTAAGGTGGCGATAAAGAAATTTATCGCCATCGTCAGCTTTAGTTTTCTATTAGTCATCATGAGGTTTATTATCCTTATATGTTAATTCTCCTATTCCTCAGGACGGTATTTCCTGCCGCTTTTTTTCTTTCTCCCTTTGCCTGTGGACTTATCCGAATAAATGATGGCACTTGCGTCATGCCCGTACACAAACAGATTTATATCTACAGGATGATTTACACCAGTAATGCGGCCTCGTTCAGAGCACTGCCACAACACCATTCCTGATACATGGGGCATTTTCTGGCTATACTTAGCAATCCAGAAAATAGACCCATCAAACGCTGCCCCCAAATAATTCTTGTAGATCTTCTCGGTCGTGTAGATAATTGGGCTACAACCATAATAGTCTTCTATCAGGTCCGAGAAAACCTTGAGGCTGTCACGCAACTGCTTGGCAACCCATTTCGGGAATTCTTCAACATCTATCACTGGTAACAAATCCTGCTCCTCTCGATGAACGTTGTGGACAAAGTTCTGAAACTGGGTAGTCACGCTTGACTTACTCGTCAGGTGATGAACGCTGCCCACCTTGAACCCGTTACGGCGTGCTTGGCGGACATTCTCTTTGTATCGCGGATCCAAATAATCGCTTCCCATTGTTGCATGGATGTAAACGTATTTGATTTTGGTCTTTTTGAGCTCATCCCACTGGATGATTTTCTGATGCCTTGATATATCGAGCACAACCTGCTTTGAAGGCAACGATCTGAGTTCGATGTCAGAGCCTGCACTGGCCGTGATGGCAACAGTTAACAGAACGAAAAAAAACATGATGTACCTCATAGTTCATAAAGTTTTTATGTGGAAAAATACTAGTAACTCACTATAATTATAAGCTTATTTCATTTGATGCCTCAATCACAGGCAGGGGCAGAACAGGACTACGGTCATAGTGTCAGCTATAACGGCATAGGCCATGAAAAAGTTAGTCCTGTTCTCTACCTGGATGCCAAGTATTGACTGCGTCTGACCTTCCCATGAAACGGACAAGAGTGTAGCCAATTTACTGGCAAGAGCGATGCTGACAAGAAAGGGAACATACCACAGTCTCATTAAGAGCAATGCAAAGCGTGCTGGCGATAGCTTATTGACAAGCGACAAACCCAAAGGTACGACGGATAGTTCAACGATGCTCTGGATAAAGAACAGAATCACAAGCCTCCACATCATTCATTGTCTCTCTGTCTTTACATTCTAGATCAGACGTTGGTTCAGTTGAGGACACGCCTGGCATTGTCGGGTGTTTGAGGTCCCACAACAATTGGGATTGAAAAACCAGAGCGTGTTCCAACATCCTGGCCAGATCTTGAGGCGATATAAAGTCTGGCCAACTGCGACTTAGCATACAGGTATCAGACGTGACCTTGAACTGTGGCCCTTGACCAACTTTCATGTTGCCAATTTTTCCACTCGTAGTGCTGATGATGGGAGGCAAGGGAGGCACGGGATGATTCCTTTTATGTTCATTAAATGCCTTCCACCGTTGTTGCATCCTTTCTAATTCTTCTAGATGCTGTCTGAACTGTCGCTGCTCCTCTGATTTTTGAATAATTTCTTCAGCTGATGGAGTCGCCCAGTAGCGAAGTACCCGAACCTGTTTATGAGGGGCCTTCCTATTATATTTATAACCAGATTTAGCTGATACACTATTGATAGACACAAGGGCCAAAATTAATGCGATGAAAACACGATAGTACATAACCGTTAGAGTTTTAAATGATTAATAATTGTTCACATTGAGCATAACATCAATTCTCGTCAGATTTAGAGTCTGTCTTGAACTGTATCATGGTTTTGAACAGATGACTTGTCTTTCTTTCCATCATGAACCTTTGTTATTAGCCCCAATTTGTATCCTTGACACTGGGCCATGATTCAGCGGGCCAGCTTGCCACTTCGGTGCCGGGCCATGATTCGGTGGGCCAGCTTGCCACTTCGGTGCCGGGCCATGATCCAGTGGGCCAG
>Ga0310691_10001933_pt1 | contig 29598 bp, 14 predicted proteins | sample 176DNAGHGlowgp2_FD_203887 | JGI IMG/M metagenome (GOLD analysis project Ga0310691, IMG submission 203887) | Sheep rumen microbial communities from Palmerston North, Manawatu-Wanganui, New Zealand - 1766 DNA GHGlow gp2 (v2) (version 2) | ecosystem: Host-associated > Mammals > Digestive system >... | reverse complement strand
GAGACATTATGCACGCTTATGATTCCGAGCGTCATAGTTGGCGGTACGATGTAGGTGGCTATGCTTGGGACAATACTGAGTTGGCTACGCCTATGTGGCTTTGGTATAACTTCCTTCGTACAGGACGGGCTGATATCTGGAAAATGGCCGAGGCGATGACCCGCCATTGCAGTGAGGTCGATGTCTATCATATAGGTCCGTTCGCCCCGTTGGGTAGCCGTCATAATGTCAGCCATTGGGGGTGTGGGGCTAAGGAAGCCCGTATCAGCCAGGCAGCCTTCAATCGGTTCTATTATTATCTGACCACCGATGAGCGGACAGGTGACCTGATGTCTGCCCAGCGCGATGCCGATACTTTGCTATATCATCTGGATCCCATGCGCTTGGCCGAGCCTCGTAATCAATATCCTTGCAATGCTCCTGCCCGCCTTCGGGTCGGTCCAGACTGGCTGGCATACGCGGGGAACTGGATGACGGAGTGGGAACGCTTTGGCGCGGAGAAATATCGCGACAAGATACTGACGGGTATGGAGTCAATAGCAGCCCTCGATGATGGTATCTTCACTGGGAATCTGGCAAAGGGTTATGATCCGGCTACAGGGCGCCTCTCTTATGACGGAGACCCGACCCTGCGGATGACCAATCACCTGATGACCATCATGGGGGGCTTTGAGGTGATGAACGAACTGCTGCCGCTGATGGCAGACCGTTGTCCGGCATTTGTACGCTGTTGGCTTGACTTTGCCCGTCGATACAAGCAGATGGCATGGGAAACCCGCCGCCATCAGTTCCCTGTGCGGCGCTTGGAAGCCTATGCAGCGTGGCAGGATCGTGATCCCAAGCGGATGAAAAATGTGTGGCAGGCCCTTTGGGGACAAGCCGATCACGGATTGCGCTTGGCTGATGCTTCCCATCCGGTATTACCCCCTGATACTCCAGCTCCTCTTGATGAGTTGCCGGGCCTGAGTACGAACAATGCCGCCTTGTGGAGCTTGGATGCCATATATATGTTGGAAGTGTTGCCTTGAACGTTTAAAGGGAGACAGTAACCCTCTTATTTTGATTAATTAACTATAATTTTTGATTTATGTCATGAATCTTGGGGCTTTTATATTTTGTGGTTTAAATATTTTTTGTAATTTTGCAAGCGAAACTACTCGTATGAACCCATAACAGACAATACTTAATAACAATTAATAACTATTGTATGAACAAATTTAAGCGAATCAAAGGTAAGGTCCTACCCTTTGCCGTTGTCCTGTCGGCATGGTTATTCGTGCCCACTACCGGGATGATTGCCGCTCATGCTTCTGTTCAGAACGTGCAGCAGGATGAAACAATCACAGGTACGGTCATCGACAATACGGGTGAGGCCGTAATCGGCGCGAGCGTGATTGTCGTCGGGGCACAGACCACGACGGGTACAGTGACCGACTTCGACGGTAACTTTACGTTGAAAGTGAAGCCAGGCACACAGTTGAAGATCTCGTTTGTGGGTTACAAGGAGCAGGTCGTCAAGGCTGCCAATGGCATGAAGGTGACACTGCAGGAAGAGTCCACAATGCTTCAGGGCGTTGAGGTGGTGGCCTACGGCGTGCAGAAGAAGGTGACTGTGACGGGCGCTATTTCTTCTGTTAAAGCAGAAGAGTTAACCCGCACGCCAATTTCTTCAGTGAATAACGTGTTGGCTGGTCAGCTCTCGGGTGTGACCACGGTTCAGATGTCTGGTGAACCAGGTTCGGATGCTGCGAGCATCTATGTTCGTGGTAAAGCGACATTTACGAGTGATGATAATGCCAAGCCACTGATTCAAGTGGACGGTGTAGAACGTGAAATGTGGGATATTGACCCCAACGAAATCGAGAGCGTCACCGTTTTGAAAGACGCTTCTGCCACAGCCGTATTCGGTGTGCGTGGTGCTAACGGTGTTATTCTGATTACTACTAAGCGAGGTACAGAGGGTAAGGCTCATATCAGCGCCAGTGTCTCCTTTTCTGCACTGATGCCTACCAAGATGGTTGAGATGGCTTCGTCCTACGACTACGCCATGTTCCACAATCAGATGCATGACAACGACGGAACAGCTCATGAGTTCTCGGAATCGGTTATCGAGATGTTTAAGAACGGTTCCGACCCTATCCGGTTCCCGAGCATGAACTGGTCTGACTACATCATGAAAGATGTCACTCTGCAGCAACAGCATAACATCAATATCTCTGGTGGCAACAAGACGGTGAAATATTTTATTTCTGCCGGTATGTTCACTCAGGACGGTATCTTCAAGGAGTTTGACCGTCCCTACGACTTCGGCTACAGCTATGAACGTTTCAACTATCGTTCAAATCTGGATATCGATGTGACCAATACTACAAAACTGAGTTTCAATATCTCTGGTAAGATTGATACCTCTGCCAAGCCCCATACTGGACAGTCTTCTGACCAGATGGTGAAGGAGGTCTATTGGTCTACTCCATTTAGTAGCCCCGGCTTCGTCGATGGTAAATATATTGTGAACAGCAACTCCACTTCCGACAATTATTCCACCATTGAGGGTGACACCACACCTATTCCTGTACTGCCTTTCATCGGAGGAACTCCGATGGCATATTGCATGAGCCAGCCAGGTGCATATCATTATAACAATAACAAGCTTCAGATGGACCTGGTGCTTGACCAGAAGTTGGATTTCATCACCAAAGGACTGTCACTGAAACTGAAAGGATCTTATAACAGTTCTTATGCAACTGCAAAGGAAATCAAGAACGATGCCTCTACCTATACCGCAGTATTCCATCGCGGTGCTCATGAAAACGGCAGTGTCTACGAAGAGATTCTCTACCGTAAAGCTGGTGATGACACTACGCCTACTTACAGTAACTATCAGAATGGTAAAAGCCGTAACTGGTATGCTGAGGGTTCTCTGAACTACAACCGGTCATTTGGTTTGCACACCGTAACGGCACTCGCTCTTTACAACCAAAGCAAGGAGTACTATATCAGTGGTGAGTATTCAGATATACCGCGTACTTATATTGGCTTTGTGGGGCGTGTGACATACGACTGGAACAACCGCTATATGGCTGAGGTGAATATTGGTTACAACGGTTCTGAGAATTTTGCCCCTGGAAAGCGTTTCGGTACCTTTCCTGCTGCTTCTGTCGGTTGGGTCATGAGCGATGAACCGTTCTTCAAGCCCGTCAAGAAGGTGGTAAGTTTCCTGAAGTTACGTGCATCGTGGGGCTTGGTCGGTAATGACAAGATAGGCGGAAAGCGCTTTATGTATCTGGCAGATCCCTATACGGTGAATCAGACTGCACTTTGGGAGCGCGCTCAATATTCATCTGGTAGTGATTCTGGTGTGGCATATGCTTACCTGTTCGGTATTGAGAACGGTACAGCCACCAAGGGTGCCTATGAGTCCAGTAAGAATAATGCTGACGTCTCGTGGGAGAAGGCTTTCAAACAGGACTACGGTTTTGATATGAATTTCCTCGACGACCGCCTGCGTACAACCTTCGACTACTATAAGGAGCATCGTACAGACATCCTGGCCATCGACTATCGTATTCCGACATTCATTGGTTTTACACCGCCATACGCAAACTTCGGTATTGTAGACAGCCATGGTTGGGAGGTCTCTGTCAATTGGCAGGACAAGATAGGAACGGACTTCCGTTATAATGTTAAGCTGAACGTATCGCACAACTATAATGAGATCATCGAAGATCGTCAGGCTCCTCAAGAGAACGACTACATGTATACAGCCGGTCACCGCATTGGTTCTCGTCTGCAGTACAAGTTCTGGAAGCTTTACTATGAGGGTGCTGAGGCCGACTATGAGAAAGAGTTTGGGCAGAAGTTCCCCACTCAGTTGGTCGATGAACTGAAACCTGGAGACTGTGTATTCGTTGATCTTGACAATAACGGCTACATTGACCCGAACGATATGAGTCGTGATTACGGTTATACAGACGACCCGCAGTACATCGCTGGTCTGAACCTTTCCGCAAGCTATAAGAATCTCTCTGTCAGTGCGCAGTTCACTGCAGCCTGGGATGTCAGCCGTGTATTGGGCGATGTGTTCCAGCGTCCGTTCCATAATCGTAATACGGAGAATAACGGTGGTCTGCTACAGTATCATCTCGACAATACTTGGACGGTAGACAATCCCGATCCGAATGCTGAGTATCCTCGTGCAACCTGGACAAACTCTATTCAGAATTATGCTAGTTCGACTCTTTGGGAAAAGGATGCTAAGTATATGCGTCTGAAGACACTTCAGATTGCCTACGACTTCCACTTCCCCTTCATGAAGAAACTGGGTATGAATCAGTTGCAGTTGGCCGTCAGCGGATACAACCTCTTTACCGTAACTCCTTATAAGTTCGGTGATCCTGAGGCCCGTGCAAGTTCTACTCCGTCTTATCCTCTGCAGCGTACTTACACCGCAAGTCTTAAGGTAGGATTCTAATCTATATAATTAATAAGGTATACAATTATGAAACTACAACATAGAATAATAACAGGCGTCGTGGTATTTGCTATGGGTTGCATGTGCTTTACAGCATGTACTGATGACGTGAAGTTCGGCAGTTCTTTCGTTGAGAAGGCACCGGGTGGAACGGTGACCCTTGACACTGTGTTTAATAGTGCCGAATATACCAAGCAGTTTCTCGTGGGTCTCTATGTACAGCAGTATTACGGACTTCCTTATAAGAACTCTACAGCTTCTCCCTGGAGCCAGAGTTATTGGAACTCAAAGTTAGATGCGTTGACAGACTGCTACCATCAGCATTTTAGTGGTTCGAACGCATATACCATGTATTACTCTAATGCGCTGACATCCAACGATCGGGCTATTATTGCTTATAACGATGATAAGGTATGGGAAACCGTACACCACTGTTGGTTGTTAATAGAGAATATTGATAATGTGCCAGGTCTGACAGAAGCAGAGAAACGTAATATGGTGGCTCAAGCCAAATGTATTATGGCTTCACGCTATTTTGACCTGTATTCTGTCTATGGAGGTCTGCCAATCATTGAGCACACCTATACAGGTACAGAGGGTGATTTGAATATCAAGCGCTCCCCTGCAGAAACTACAGCAAACTTTATCGTTAAGCTTCTGGATGATGCTATTCCCGACCTACTTTGGGCATATAATGGAACAACCATTGAAACTGATGCCACTAACAATACTGGACGATGGACGGCTGCTGGTGCTATGGCACTTAAAGCAAAAACATTGTTATTCAATGCCTCACCCCTTTATAACTCCGACCAGCCTTATTATGACGGATCCACAGAGGCAGAGAAAGATAGTATCGTTTGGCACGGTGGCTTCAAACAGGAGCGTTGGCAGCGTGCCTTGCAGGCCTGTAAGGACTTTTTCGCTGCTAATGCATCTAATGGCAACTGGTATGAGTTGAATCAGGCTACGGCAAAGACGGCTGATGCTTATCGCCAAGCTTATCGCATGGGATATATCTATCAGGGTAGTCGCGAAGTCATCCACTCTACCCGTGTAGCTGGTGCCACCAGTAACAAGGCTTCTTACCAATGGAACAACTTCGTGGGTCCGACTACAACAGAGACTGGTCCTGGCCCCTTCCGTAATTCTTACGGTCCTACGCAGGAGTATGTGGATATGTTCTGTTGGGCTGATGGTACTCCGTTCGACTGGGAAGGCGATATGGCTGCCGGAAACATCAATGGAACTAAAGGAAAGTTGTTCTTTGAATATAAGACTGGACGTGGTGGTGCTGTCGCTCGTGTCGCCAGCCGTGATCCGCGTCTCTATGAGAATGCCATTGTCAATGGACAAAATGAACGTTTGAACTGGACTTCAGGTATATCTGAGGGTAATGTTTATGAACTTTGGGTTGGTGGTTATCATGAAGGTTATCAGGTGGCCGACGAAACTGGTAAGATTGTTGAGCAGGATACTCAGCGTTTCCCTACCGGTTATGGTACTATCAAGTATTACCTTGGTCGTGAATATCAGGGTAAATACACCCAGTGGGTCTATCTCTCCTACGATGAGATGCTATTGATGTATGCGGAATGTCTGGCCCAATGTGATCAGTTGTCCGAAGCTCTCGCACAGGTCGACTTGGTTCGTGCACGTGTTGGATTGGGTAAGTTGCGTACTTGCATTGCCAAATCCAAAGTAGCTGTTAAGCCTGATATGGACAATAAGGATGATGTCATTGAGGAGATCCTCCGTGAGCGTGCTTGTGAACTCGGCATGAGCAACAACCGTTATTATGACATGATTCGCTATAAGCGTGGTGATTGGATCACAAAGAAACTTCATGGAATTGTGACCTATCGTCTTATGCAGAATGCTCAAAAAGAATGGGTTCGTGCTATCCGTCCTTACATTGGTGATGACAAGGACAATGGTGTTGCTGAACCAAGTCGTTTCGAGTTTAGTCTCTTCGAATTGGGCAACCGCTCTCGAGAGCTATGGAAATATAGCCCGAATGACTTGGAAGTACGCAAGTGGTTCCTTTTCCCATTGCCTCTGACAGAGATTAACAAGGGTTATGGACTGGTTCAGAATCCTGGATGGTAATCTTTTTAAAGGTAAAAAAGTAAAAAGGTAAAAAAGTAAAGAGATTATGAAAAAGAATAATATATTGATGCTGACGCTGCTTGCAGGTCTGGGCCTGCCGGCAGCAGCACAGCAGGACAGCACGGTTGTCAGTTTTATGGACCAGGTCATCGAGGTGGGAGCCAACAAGGACTTCACCCGTGCCCAGTCTACAGCTGCTGTCTCTGTCATTACCAGCAGGGATGTCAACAAGCGCTCGGCTAAAAATATCGGAAACTCTATCCTCGGCCAGGGTAATGGACTCATCTCCCTGCAGGGAACGGGGACGTATTTTGAACAGAATCCTACATTCTACGTCCGTGGCCTTCAGAGTCTGAGCACCAGCACACCGCTGATTCTTGTCGACGGTGTAGAACGTGATATCAGTATTGTTAGTCCTGACGAGGTGGACCATGTGAGCATTCTCAAGGATGCCGCTGCCATAGCTCTTTATGGCTATAAGGGTGCTAATGGCGCTGTCTTGATTACCACGAAGCGCGGTCAGTATAATTCGAAGAACATTCGTGTCACTTACGATCATCTGTTCAACTTCCAGACCAACCGTCCGAAATTCGTCGATGGTGCCACCTTCGCCAGTGCAGTAAACGAGGCTTTGGCCAACGAGGGAGCTTCTCCACGCTTTTCTTCCGATGAAGTTGCAGCATTCCAGAATGGCAACTATCCCTATCAGTATCCCAATGTCAACTGGGTGGATGAGACTTTCCGTAAGAGCGGAGCTACCAACAAGTTGAATGTGGAGTTCAGCGGCGGTGGTGAGCGTTTCCGTTATTACACTATGTTGAACCTTCTTTCTGACAAGGGCTTCATCAAAAACTTTGATGCCAATGACGGCTACAGCACACAGGACAAGTATGTGCGTGGTAACTTGCGAACCAATCTGGATATCGACCTTACACCAACCACCGACCTAAAGGTGAACATGTTGGGAATCTTGAGCGAGATGTCACGTCCAGGTTCTCAGGCTGACTTATGGGATATGGTATATAGTTTACCTTCGAGTGCTTTCCCTGTTAGGAACGAGCAAAACGAATGGGGTGGTTCTTCTACCTATTCCGGCGAACAGAACCCTGTGGCTCAGTCTACAGGTGCTGCCTATTATAAGATTCATGAGCGTGCCTTGTATGCCGACATGACTTTGAGACAGGACTTGAAGTATTGGATCGAGGGTTTGAGTATGACTTTACGCTTAGGTTATGATACCTACTCTACGTTGTATGAGGATCATAGCATGACCTATGTATATGGTAATTATCCTGTATCTGAATGGGTCGGTGGTAAGCCTGTACTGGGTGACTATTGGACGTCAGGAACACCTGGAACCATGGGTAAGACTGCAAATACTGACCAGTGGGCACGTCGGCTCATCTTTGCGGCCGGTCTGAATTTTGACCGAACCTTTGCTGACAAACACTATGTGTATAGCCAGTTGAAGTGGGACTACGAATATCAGAATGCTACGGGCAGTACAGGTCAGACAGTCTACCGCCACAATATCTCTTGGTTGGGACATTATGGTTTCGACAACCGTTACATAGCGGAGCTGGCTTTGGTATATTCGGGCAGTAACCGTCTTGCTCCTGGCACCAAGTGGAATCTTTCTCCGACGGTGTCTGCTGCTTGGGTGCTCTCGAATGAGAACTTCCTGAAAGACAATCCTGTAGTGAACTTTCTGAAACTCCGTGGCAGTTTCGGCATCATCAACGCCGATTATTTACCAGGCGATAATGTTTGGGACTATTATGTTCAGTCATATGGCGCTAATGCCTCATATAACTATCCTTTCGGCAGTGGATATGAGGCTAATACAGGTAATGCTTTTGCTGCAATGATTCGAGGACGCATGGCGGCTATCGACCCCACTAATGAGAAGGCCTATAAATATAATGTGGGTATTGATGCTACTCTGTTTGGAGGCCTGAATGCCGAGATTGACTTCTATGTACAACAGCGCAAGGATATCTGGGTATCGGGTGCAGGTGCTTATTCTGCCCTCATCGGTTTTGAGGCTCCCTACACCAATGCAGGTGTTGTAAACAGTAAAGGCTTTGAAATATCTCTTGACTATACCAAGACGATTGGCGACTTAACCTTCAACCTCGGTGGTAGCTTCAACTACAACAAGAATGAGATCAAGGATCAGGCTGAGGAGCCGAAGGCCTACGACAACCTCGTGGAGACTGGTAATCCTCTGAACTCTACCTATGGATTGATAGCTATTGGGCTATTCAAGGATCAGGCTGACATAGATAACAGTCCCAAGCAGAACTTCTCAACCGTTCGTCCTGGAGATATCAAGTATCAGGATATCAATGGTGATGGTCTCATTGATGCTAACGACAAAACGAAAATTGGTTACAGCGCCTATGCACCGGAGATTTATTATAACTTCCATGCTGGTGCAGATTACAAAGGATTGGGCTTCGACCTGATGTTCCAGGGTGTTGGCCGTTATACCGCAAATCTCAGCGCCAAGGGTATGTACTGGCCCCTGTTGAACAGCACCTCGCTCTCGCAGCAGTACTACGACGGTCGCTGGAGTCCCTCCAACCCCGACGTGAATGCTGAGTTCCCGCGTCTCTCTACGACGAGCAACGCCAACAACTACCAGACGAGTACGTTCTGGCAGCGCGACCGCTCGTTCCTGAAGCTCCGCAACGTGGAGGTCTACTACAACTTGCCGGGCTGCCTGGTGCAGAAGACGGGCTTTATCAATACCGCCAAGGTCTACCTCCGCGGCATCGACCTACTCTGCTTCGACCATATCGACGATGCCGATCCTGAGTGCTATGGTGTCTCGGCTCCGCTGAACAAGAGTCTTGTCGCAGGTGTACAGTTGTCATTCTAATTAAGAATTAAGATTTAAGAATTAAGAGATATGATGAACAATAATAAAAAGCTGGCCGTTGGAGTATTATCCTTCCTCCTTCCTCTTTCCTCCTTCCTCTTCTCCTCTTGCAGTGAGCAGATGGACTACAAGGAGTTTAAGTATGATGACGCTGAATATATGAAGGTGAAGTTTGAGCGTGCCGGTGGTTTTATCACCACCATGTACAGCAAACTCGACTACGACTTTGGTAACATGTATAGTGGCGCTATGATGGCTTCGGCTACTGATGAGGCCGTTTATTCACACGACGGAAACGCCATCGAGAGTTTCTACAATGGAGCATGGAGTCCTGCCAATGCCAACGGCTCGTTATGGACAACCTGTTATGAGGGCATCAGCTATGCAAATATGTTCCTCGACGAGTTCAACGGACTGACATTCGACGATTATAAGCTCGATATTAACTACCGTGAGGAGATGCATCAGTATAACAACTTCCAGTATGAAGCTCGTTTCCTGCGTGCCTATTTCTACTTCCTTTTGGTACGTCAGTATGGCGGTGTACCCCTGAAGACAACTGATATGGATGCTGCAGAGGCAAATAATCTGCCCCGTGCTACTGCTGACGAGATATTCAAGTTTATCGACGACGAGTGTGTAGCTATCAAAGATACCATTATCAAGGATTATGCTGATTTGGGCAAGATGGCCCTTAGCATATCGGAAACAGGTCGTGCTAACAATCTGGCTGTGCTGGCACTGCGTGCCCGTGCGGCTCTCTACCATGCCAGTCCGTTGTTTAATCCTAATAACGACCAGAGCCTTTGGAAAGCTGCTGCTCAGGCTAACTACGAATTGATCAACGCTTGCAAGGCTCGTCAGTTCACCCTGTCGTCCGACTATGCCGGACTGTTCCAAGGACAGACTAACTGGAAGGACGCCAAGGCTCTGAAGGAAATTATCTTCGCCCGTCGTGTGTTAAGTGCCTCCAACTCGTTTGAGAAGTATAACTTCCCCGTTGGTATGTCAGGTGCTGGTGCTGGTGGTGGTGGTGGTAACTGCCCGACTCAGAACTTGGTAGAAGCATACGAGAGCGGTGATGTTCGTCTCGCTGCCACGGTGGCTAAAAATGGTGATTCATGGCCCAATGCCAATACTCAGCCGCTGGAAACCTATAGCGGTGGTATGAATGGTCTGCCTAATGCCAATGCTACGCCCACCAGCTACTATCTGAAGAAATATGTCGATGGAACCACTCAGATTGCTGGTAATGGTGAGAACTCCTTCTATCACGTTTGGGTAACGTTCCGCCTGGCCGAGTTCTATCTGAACTATGCCGAGTGCCTGCTGAACCTCTCCGACAAGTCTGGATTCACCATGACTGCCACGCAGGCTATCAATACCGTACGCAAACGTGCAGGATTGACCGATCTCTCTGAAGCTGAGGCTACTTTGGAGGCATGTAAGAAGGAACGTTTTGTGGAATTGGCCTTTGAAGGACACCGATTCTTCGATGTACGCCGCTGGAAGGAGGGTGCCAAGTATTTCCAGACCATCTATGGACTGGAGATCTCGAAGTCTGGTGACAGCCTGACGGAAACCAAGAAGGTGGTCCAGAATCGTCAGTGGGATGAGTCGAAGATGAACCTTTTCCCCATTCCACAGAGTGAAATCCTGAAGGCCGGTAGCTTGGTACAGAACCCCGGTTGGTAAATCTTATTCTATGCTGTGGGGCGCATCCCGCGCCCTGCAGCATAAATTAGTGTTAAATTTACAATATCCTTTGCAGATTACGAATATTTTTGTATCTTTGCACTCGATAAAGATTATACTTATAAACCACTTTTTATATTAACAATTAAAACTTATCGATTATGAGAAAATTTTATCTCCTTTTCGCTGCTTTGTTTGCTTACACTGTAGTAGCAACGGCAGGTGTTAAGAACCTCTTCAAGCAGGACTTTGAGTCTGTCTCAGACCCAGCAGCCATCGGTTGGTCATCCCCCAACCTGCCTGGAGGTATGTCAATCCTCAGCGACGAATACGGAAGCTTCTTCCAGTTCAGCCTCGGCTCAAACAACGGCCGTAGCTGTAACATGCTGTGGAAGGACAATGTCAACTACGAGGGCATCACAAAGTATGATGTATGCTTCTCTTGGTCTTTGGCACAGAATGCCAACAACCAGTATTCAAGCGAGATTTGTGTTTTCACTGACGAGAGCAGCCAGGTAAACAACGGTTGGATGAGCAATAGTGAGAAAGCACACTGGCTGTTTACGCTGACACAGGCTGACACAGAGACTTTCTATGTCAACAACAATACTGAAGATACATTTGTTCCCGTTGTCGGTTCATGGTATAACTTCATCGTCAGCGTTGATACCGAGGCTCGTACCGCTTCTTATCAGATTCTGAACTCTCTGACACAGGCTGTCGAGAAGGAAGGTGTTTACAACGTTCCAGAGGAATGGCCCATGTTTGCCAACGGCTTCAACATTCTGGCCAGCCGCTACTACAGCATTCATCAGCTGGACGACATCATCATCAAGTCAAATGTTGAGGGTGACTATGCCAATGATCCTTCAGTTGCTATGACAGCTGTTAATATGAAGGAGCGCACCTACACCATTGCTTTCGACCCAGATAACGATGAGGTTCTGCATGTAAAGGGAACTGACGGAAAAGAGGAAACTGCTACTGAGAGCCCTTACACATACACCACTTCTACCTCTGGTACTCTGGAGGCATGGACTGTCTCTGGCACTGCTGAGTCTAACCACATCAAGACTGAGGTCGTATGCGAAGAGATCGCTCTTCCTGCAGCAGAAGCAGCACTTGTTGCCGTTGACGCTGGCTTTGCAAAGACCTATAAGGTTTCTGTAAGCAACGCAGAGGTTCCCACGCAGCCTCAGCTCTTCATCAATGTTGAGTACACTGGCGAGAATGGCGAAAGCCAGAGCTATCAGGAGCAGATGAGCGGTTTCCAGATTTCTGTAAAGGAGAAGGGCGTTCTGAAGCTGACCACGATTGCTTACGGTTTCGCTTCTACAACTGTTAGTATCCAGAACGACGCAGAGTTTGAGACTAAGGATGTTATTGACTTCCAGCATATGACAGCTGATGATTTGACAGCTAAGGGCTTTGCTAAGAAGGATGATCTGAATGCAACCAATATGTCTGGTGAGAATAACTGGACGGCCCGCCTGAGAATGTACTTCCAGATCGCTACAGGTGAGAAGGATGCTGACGGCAACGACATCTGCACGAACTATGCAGTTTATGGATTTACTGATGCTGACGCTCTTGCAAGTGTAATCACTCCGGGACAGAAGACCGATGGTAGAGAGTATGGTGACTTCACCTCTATCGTTGAGCCCATCCAGCGCTTCCAGTTCAAACAGTCTGAGTTGACCGAGGAGGTTGCTCGTTCAATGTTTGCTCCTCTGTATCTCTGGTGGTATGGTCTGGAGTCTGTCATGAAGGGTGTTGATGCTCCTGATGCAAATGGCGTTGTAGGTGGATGCCCCAATCCTAAGATTAATCTGGGTATTGGTTTGGTTCAGTCTGGTGTTGTCGGCGATGATGAAACTTATGATCCGGGTAACAAGGGATATGGTAACATCTTGGTTAACACCTGTCCTCTCGGTGTTGACGGTCTGACTGACGATGACTTTATCATTGCCTATACAGCAACAAACTACGGTGGCGAGTCCGTACATCCGATCTTCCCCGCTGGCACAAGTCTTGAGGATGCCAAGGCACAGTACAAGGCTATGAACCTCGGTGGTGTCATCAAGGTGATGAAGGGTACTGAGACCTTTACCTTCAACCGTGTTGACGAGGCTGTGGTTTGTGTGAAGACCTTCAAGGCCAAGAACGGAACAGGCATCGAGACGCTGCCTTATAACAAGGTGATCTCTGACCACAATGCTCCTATCTACAACCTCAATGGTGTACAGGTAAAGACTCTGAAGAAGGGTATCTACATCAAGCAGGGCAAGAAGTTCGTGGTGAAGTAAACGAACAACAAACCCTATATCAATCCCCGCCTCCCTGATCGGAGTGCGGGGATTTTCTCAAATCCATACGTTATGCGTAAACCCGTTTATCATCTCCTGCTATTGCTGTTCGGCGTACTGTTGACAGCCTGTTCGGATGACAGCAAGACCGAGCTGACCGAAGTCGACGCCCAGAAGGCCTATAACGACGTCAAGGGCACCTATAAGGGCGTTGTGTTCGACGAGAATGTCCCCACCGCCGTCTATATGACCATCGGTCAGGATTTCTCGATCCGCGACCTGCCTGTGACGCCCTTGCTGAAGCGTTTCCTGTCAGGAAAAGATCTCGACGCGGCGGTGGCTTCCGTCAAGGAAAGGGTCTTCAAGGCGCCAACCTCGGCGATGTCGATCATGGGCGACCTGGTGTATATCACGATGGAGCCTACCGACTGGGTCTTTACGGCGACGGTGGGCGGTGAGAAGTACGAAGTCAATGCCCTGATAAGCGTGACGGTCCGCTATTCACACACTTACAACACCTTGTCTGCGAGCATCGTGGTGGATGAACTCTTCTGCAACAGCCAGAAGGCTGACCTGTCTTCCAACGCCATTTCCTGGCTCATCGACGAAGCAGCAAAACAATGAGGAAGTTTTTATTCTTGTTGGCCCTGATGGCCTTTTCAGAATTGCAGGCAAAGGTGGTCTATATGGCTCCCGAAGGTAGCGACAGCTCAGTCGGAACGATCGATGCTCCCTTGGCTACGCTCCCTGCTGCCTATCATCAGATAGCCTCCGGCGATACGATCTGCATCAGAGGCGGCAGATATGCCATCACCGACGACCAGGTGATGAAGCTGGATAAGCGCTATGCTTTCGTCTTTGCCTTGGAGAAAGGCGGATCGGCAGACCATCGCACCTGCATCATGGGCTATCCCGGCGAGCGACCAGTCTTCGATTTCTCGGCCCTGCAACTCGACGGACAATACCGTTTCGCGGCATTCTATCTCGGTGCCGACTACCTCCATCTGCGCAACTTCGACATCATCGGCGTGCCAGTCAGGATCAAGGGCCACACCCAGTCGGAATGCGTCTCGGCACGCAAGGGCTCTCATTGCATCGTGGAAAACATCGCCATGCACGACGGGATGGCCATCGGCTATTACCAGACGGCAGGCTCCGACAATCTCGTACTGAACTGCGATGCATACAACAACTACGACGACTTTAGCGAAGGCACTTATGGCGGCAATGTCGACGGCTTCGGCATCCACGTGCAGAATACCACCGACACGGGCAACGCCATCCGTTATTGTCGCGCCTGGCGTAACAGCGACGACGGTTTCGACCTGATCAACAACCTCGCTCCGGTGGAGTTCGACCATTGCTGGGCCTTCTACAACGGCTATCGTCCTGCCATTGACCCTCGCGACACCACCACTTTCCTGTCGGCAGGCGACGGTAACGGTTTCAAGGCTGGCGGCTATGGCATGAAGCCTGGTCCGACGAAGTGCCCCGCAGTCTGTCCTCAGAACTACATCCACCATTGCGTGGCCTACCATAACAAGTCTCACGGCCTGTACTCCAACCATCACCTGGGTGGCTGCCGATGGGAGTACAACGTCTCTTGGCAGAACCGTTCCAACTACAATATGGTCAACCGGAAATCTCGTGAAGAGAGGGTCGATGTGCCGGGTTATGGGCATATCCTGAAGCATAATGTGTCGTTCACGTTTACCGATTCGTTGAGTGGCGGCCATCTGATTAACTACGATGCCGACCAATGCATCATCGAGGACAACACCTTTGCTCCGGCAGAGACAGCCGTCGAGGTCAGCGCTGCCATGTTTGTTTCCACCGATCCCGTTACCCTCTTTACCCCGCGTGATGCCGATGGCAACCTGCCGGAGATGGTATTCCTGCGCGTCAGGAGTCAAAAATAAAGCGGGTGTGTCACGTTTTGACACACCCACTTGAATGCACTTTTTCACCCTTTAGAACGGTCCATGCCCCATACAACTCGTGGTACTAATCGCCGTGAGGAATGCTGTGAGCGCGGCTACTATCACCTTCACCGCCAGCTCAATCACACGCTGCTTCTTCATAGTTCACTAACCGTTGCCCTGCTGGTCTGCGGCGGGAGCCAGCACGTAGGAGAGGGGAGTCTTCTTCTGGAAGCGCTTCTCCTTGCCACCGACGGTGCGCTTCTCGCTCTCCACGAGGTAGCCGAAGGTGAAGATGCAGTCCTCCTTCAGGGCTCGGCTCGTCAGCTTCTCACCCTTTGTGTTCTCAGGGACGAAGTTGATGTGGATGCCGTTGATCATCGCCTCAGGACCACCGGCCATAGCGGCTGCGAGGTTCGCCTTGCCCAGCTTCTGACCGTCGACACTCGGACTGAACGTGCCGAATCCGTCGAGCTTCACGGGCTGACCCTGCGTCAACAGTTCCTTCATGCAGTCCACCACCTGACCGAGCACCAGCACGCACATCTGGTAGTCAGCGATCTTGCCGTGACTGGTCATGTGGGCGGCAAAGCCCTTCAGGTTCAGCGGCTCCTTCGCATCGCACTCAGCAAAGTACTTGCCGTAAGCGGTACTGTCATCGTTCTTGTTCTGCCTCAGGTTAATCACCATTGGAATTTCACTTCTTGCCATTTTTTTAATCCTTTCTTTATCTTCTGCTTTGACAACTACTACCCTTCATTGTCACTGCAAAGATACGAATAATATTTATACCGTGCAAGCCTTTTTCTGTTGCAAACCACGTTGTTCAACGTTATTACACGTTAATCCATGTTGTTCTCAATATTCTCTCTTTCTTCATCTTACGTTTGATTTAAAATTTCTGTGATTTCTGTGATTTCTGTGTGCCAATAATTTGGTAGTTTCATGAAATATTTGTACCTTTGTATCGCTGAAGAATATTTATGTATTTATGCAAAGCAATCAAGAATTATCCGTTAGTAGCATGGGTCGCACAGAGCTTGCGCAGCGCTATTTTCCACACATTTTACCGCAGACCGCCTGGCAAAAACTACGCGGGCTGCTCGCTGAAGATCCGGAACTAGCGCCTCTCACGCAGCTGAAGCGTCGCACGTTTCTACCGGCAGAAGTAAATATTATTTACCAACGATTAGGGCGGCCGTAACCGCCCTATTTTCGGCCTTTTTCGGCCCTCCAGCGAAGGGCTAAGGAAACTTGGACTTTCCTAACTTGTAAGTTTGATTTTCATGCCTTGGGACTCCAACTTTCCTTTAACGTTGTCATCTTGTCAATTGTCATCTTGTCAAAATCGCTTCTGAATGTACGAATTTTTGGCTATAAATAATAATATATTTATATATTATTATTTATAGAGGAAATTTTCACTATCAAAAATTCATTTTGACAAAATGACAAATGACAATCTTGACAATTCGCAAAACATACACGTGCCAGAAATAAACAGTAAGATTTCTTTGCGGTTCTTTGCGTAATTCAAGAATAATCCTTATCTTTGCACATTAGAATTAAAACCTAAGTAACAGATGATTCAACAAATAGCGAAAGACAACGAGGCTGTGACTCCCGTGACTCGTGAGATGGAGGGGTTGAAGGAGTATTTTCCTCAGTGCTTTAACCAACAGGGAGAATTTGACATAGATAAGTTCCGCGAGGCTATTCAGCCGCAGGTGGACGTAACTCGCGAGGGTCGTAGCTACGACTTCCTGGGCAAGAGCTATGCCCGTATGCTGTCGTCGCTGGATACCACGACGGTGATTCGCCCTGACATAGAGCACAATTCGAAGCCAGAGAATGCTAATAGCGAGAACATATATATCAGTGGTGACAACCTCGATGCCCTGCACCATCTGGTAAAGAGCTATGCGGGCCAAGTGAAGTGTATCTATATTGATCCGCCTTATAATACGGGTACTGATGGATTTGTATATAACGACAAGTTCAAGTTTACGGCTGAGGAACTGGAGAAGAAGTTAAGTATCAGTCCTGATGAGGCAGAGAAGATTATCGCTATGACGAGTGGCCATCGTGCCAGCCATGCAGCTTGGTTGACGTTTATGATGCCTCGCCTCCAATTGGCTCGCGACCTGCTGTCAAAGGATGGTGTTATCTTTATCTCGATTGATGATAATGAACAGGCGTATTTGAAGCAACTCTGTGACAATGTGTTTGGTGAGGATAATTTTGTTGGTTCTGTTATATGGCATAATGCTACAGATAATAATCCGACGAATTTAACTATTGAACATGAATATATACTTTGCTATACCTATAATCGTGAACTATTAGAGTCTGAATGGAAATCTAACCTTAGTGCAATTAAAGATATCTTAGTTGAAAAGGGAAAGGAATTGACGTCGAAATTCCAAGGCGCTTCTTTGCAGAAAGAGTGGAAAAAATGGTATAGAGAAAACAAGAAGCAGTTAGGTCCTTTCGGAGATTATAAGTTTATTGACGAGGGTGGTGTTTACACAGGAAGCAGAAGTGTACACAACCCTGGTAAAGAAGGATATCGTTATGATATTATTCATCCCATTACCAAAAAGCCGTGTGCACAACCTCTTATGGGATATCGATTCCCAGAGACTTCCATGCAAAAGATGATTGACGAAGGTCGGATTATTTTTGGCGATGATGAGACGAAATTGGTTGAAATAAAACTATATGCCTCAGAATTTCAGGATAAGTTCTCAAGCGTGTATGAATTTGATAGTCGTGCTGGAGCTAATGAACTAAAAAAACTATTTCCAGAGGCCAAACAAATATTTAAAAATCCAAAACCGTCTGATGTCATTATGCATATTTTATCGTATATGAATATTGAGAAAGATAAGTATGTGATGGATTTCTTTGGTGGTTCAAGTACAACTGCGGATGCAATTATGCAATTGAATGTCGATGCGGATAAACAAATGAAATATATTCTTGTTCAATTACAAGAAAAAATAGCTGAAGATAAAGAAGCTTACAAACTGGGCTACCGGACTATTGATGAAATCGGCATAGAGCGTATTAAGCGTGCCGCTAAGAAAATCAAGGAAGAGAATCCAGAGTTTGGTGGAGATTTAGGCTTTAAGCACTACACTTTGGAAGAAGTGCCACAGAATACACTCGACAAGTTGGAGACCTTTGACCCCATTGTTATTCTCTCTACTGATGATGTGCTGAATATGTTTGGACGTGATACCGTATTGGCTACATGGTTGGTTAACGACGGCTATGGGCTGGGTGCCAAGACAGAAGACATCATGCTGGACAAATATCACGCTACACTCTGTGGCAACCATCTCTATATGACAGACAGCGACTTTACAGAAAGCGATATGGCAGCATTGGTAGATCGCTATCAGAGCGACCCTGCGTTTAATCCTGACTGCATCGTGCTGTTTGGATACAGTTTCGGCCATAATGCCAAAGATATGCTTGAAAAGAACAAGCCAACCATTAATCTGGTGAAAGATAAGAACATTATTATCGACGTGCGCTACTGATATTATGGAACTGATACTACAGAATAATCTCCCACACCAGCAATTGCCAGTAGAGGCCGTGGGTGACGCACTAAAGGAAGTCAATTGGCAGTCGCCTAAAGACTTCTATGCCAATCCGCTATTATCGTGGACGAATCGTTATCAGCTCAGTGCCCCCATTTTCGAGGTGAAGAAGCAACTACTGCCCAGTCATCCGCAAAAACTGCAAGAGCCTGAAGAGAACGGCCCACTGAATCTTGATATCAAGATGGAAACGGGTACAGGCAAGACGTATGTATATACCAAGACCATCTTTGAACTGCATCAGCGCTATCGTCTGAATAAATTCATCATCTGCGTTCCATCGCTGCCCATCAAGGCAGGTGCTGAGCAATTCTTAAGTGACCTCTATGTTCAGCGACACTTCCATGATGCTTGTGGCTATGATTGCGATTTGGAGGTAGGAGTGTTGGAGGCAGCAAAGGCGAAGAAAGGAAAAAGGTATTTCCCTGGCGTAGTGCGTGATTTTGTGGAAGGCTCATGCCAACAACGTAATAAGATATACGTGCTGCTGATGAATATGGCCCTGCTGACAAATGCCCAGATATTGAAGCGCAATGACTACGATTTTGGTGTATTGGGCTTTTATCGTCCCTTTGATGCACTGAGGGCTACACATCCGGTAGTCATCATCGACGAACCACATCGTTTCTCACGTACACAGGCGGCCTATACCCAGATACTCAATGAACTGAAGCCACAATTGATACTGCGCTATGGTGCCACATTCCCAGAGATATCAGTAGGGCGTGGCAAGGGTAAGCACGTGACGAAAGACTATCTGAATCTGCTCTATGACCTGAATGCCTGTGAGGCTTTTTCTCAGAACCTTATTAAGGGCGTTGCCAAGGAGCACTTTGAATTGCAGGGGCAGCAGCGCGAACGTATTATCATCAAGGAAATCAATGAGCGCGAACGCAAGGTGACTTTGCAGTATGGCAATAAGACTGAAATATTGCAATCTGGTGATCCAATCACATTGGCACCAGAGATGCAGAACGTCAGCATAGATTCTGTGGAGAAGGGATTGGTAACGCTGTCGAATGGCAAGCAGTTCCATACCAGCGAACATTTCAGTCCTTCTGTCTATGCACAATCCTATCAAGAGGAAATGGTAAAGTTGGCCATTCAGCGACATTTTGAAGCAGAACGCTTGAACTTTGAGCGCCCCCAGCGCATGAAGACACTGGCCCTGTTCTTTATTGATAGCATTCGTTCATATCGAGGGGAAGATGAAGAGAGCGGATGGCTGGCAGAGAAATTCGAAGCCTTGCTTTCGGAAAGAGTAAGGTTTGAGTTGAGACAGTCATGTTCTGATGATTATAAAGCCTATCTTGAAGCTACGCTGAAAGACCCTCACGCCTGTCACGGAGGTTACTTTGCAGAGGACAATCAGAACAGCGACGAAGAGATAGCCCAACAGGTGAAGGAAATCCTGCACGATAAGAAACAGCTGCTATCATTTAAGAATGAGGATGGCAGTTGGAACACCCGTCGTTTTATCTTCTCAAAATGGACACTCAAAGAAGGATGGGATAATCCAAATGTGTTTACCATCTGTAAGCTACGTTCAAGTGGTAGTGAGATTAGTAAGTTGCAAGAGGTTGGTCGTGGATTGCGCTTGCCAGTAGATGAATATGGTAATCGCAGCAGCGAGGAATTCCTACTGAACTATATAGTGGACTTCGACGAAGCAGACTTTGCTGCCAAATTGGTTGCTGAGATTAACGGTCAATTACCACAAGTAACTATAACGGATAAGATTCCTATGGAACTTATTCAGCGTGTGGCAGAGAAGCGAGGCGTGGATCAATTCCAGTTGATGATGGAACTGGCTCAGAAGAATATTATCAAGGATTTGCAAGGAACAGTCAATGGCGATATGCTGGGCGAACTTTACAATCAGTACCCAGAGTTTGCCGATACAGGATTGCCCAAGTCGAAGGTTATCGACAGAAACAAGAAGAATACCAACAAGATTAAGATTCGTCCGATGGTATTCGACCGCCTGCGTGACCTTTGGATGAAAATCAACAAGAGGTATGTTATCTTCTTTGATCCCATGTTAGAGAAAGAACTTGAGAAAGCTTTGCCTATGCTGTTTAGCGATGGTGTGTTTGCTCAAAGCGTTATGACCAGTCAAAGAGAGATAGTGGGCACTGACGATGGAAAGATGGCATACGTCCAAGATACAGGCGTCTCATATCAGACAACAGGAAATCGTATTCCTTATAATGAATTCCTGAAACGAATCAATCGTGCTACCAGCGTTCCTATCCGTATGCTTCACGATGCAATGTGCAAGGGTATTGGCACTAAAGGCGCTTTCAAACAAGAAATGATTAACGACCAGTCGTTGGCCCGTATTATCAGCAATATCACGAACTGGAAGATAGAGAACTCTATGCACCAGTTTAAATATAAGCAGACAACATACGATGTGAAACGTACAAGGCTCACTGACGAAAACGGCAAATTGTATGAAGACATCGTGCAGAGTTATATTGGCAATCATCTGGATAGTGCAAGAGTGGCTGACAGATACCTCTATGATGCTTACACATACGACAGCGTTTTGGAACAGACAAACCTTAGGACGTCTGATATTGATGAAGTGATCGTGTTTGGTAAGATTCCCCGTAAGAGTATTGCCATTCCCACGATTACTAACGACTCATATAGTCCTGACTTTATGTATATGGTCAGAAAGACAGATGGCACTAAGGAACTGAATATCATTGTTGAGACCAAAGGTGTGGATGTTCCTACACATTTGCGGGATGTCGAGAAAAAGAAAATCAGTTGCGCCGAGAAGTTCTTTAACCAGCTTCGTGAAGACTATCCGGAGTTAAATGTGAACTTCAGGGATCAACTCAATAATCAGCAACTACGAACAATCATTGAAGATGTACTGAGAGAAGTTTGATGTATTATGACAGAGTTTGCTGTAACAGCTATTAGATATCAGATGGACGAGCATCTAAGCTTCGAAGAGAAGGGTGCTCGCGCAGTAGCGTTTGTAGCCTCGCTGAAGATTGGACAGCAGGTGGTTTTAGTCTTTGAGCCTGATAATCCTGGCTCACCAAATAAGGCTATTGCCGTTTATATTGATTATAAACGCATCGGATATATTGCTGATGAGGAATGTCATTTGGTGCTTCCACTGCTTAATGAGGGGCGTGCAAAGGCTACAATTGTACGGAAAGATGATCACGTGACGTTTTTTGTTTCCATACCGGGAATGCCGGATATTCATAAAATATCACCTTCCAACAAACGAGTGTTGCCAGAAAGTCCTCTTGGCAGTAGTTTCAGAATGCCATTTACAAAAGACGAAAATGCACTCCAGTTGATAGCAAGTGAATTGGTGGAGATAGAAACAAACAAGGAGAACTTGCCTGAGATTATGTTGCTTACGAAGCGTTATGCTCCACTATCAAAGATTTCCATATGCCGTGAAGACAGATTGTGGCGCAGCATGATATTAAAGAAACTGGAACATTTACTTGGTAAGAGTCAGGTTTTGGGCATGAGCGATGTTGATAAATCTGAGATGGAAACACTTTGTTTGACTTTGCGTGGTGTGGTTGGTGACATGCATCGTTCATCTGAGCATTGGCCTGAACGAGTGTTTGTAAATCATCTGGAATTACTAAGGAACGATGAAAGTGTTAATTCTCACCTATACAAGAAGTATTGTGAAACGTTCTTGAATGACAAACCATTTGATGAGGTTGACAAAGATATAATTAAAGCTGAATATGAAAGACTCAGTTCATGGCTGAGAAGTCTGGAATGGAGTGAGTTGAGAAACCCAAAGAACCTTATGTCTATGGGCTTTCGCGTGAATTACTTGGATTTGTCGCGTTGGGAATTATACGATCTATATAGTATATTGTTGTTGTTGGAGAAATTAGGAACAGAGCATTCGGAGGAGGCTGAAGAAGCAGAATATGAAGAAGTCAAGGAATCGAGCAGGCGCGGACGTCCGAAGAAGGCTGGCAGGAAGATTCTGAAATCATTTATCTATCAGGCTGATGATGACGAAAATACCAACCTACGATTGCAGAGCCTGTATCATGGTTTGTTGCAGTTGCAGTGGATAGCCGCAGACACTGAGCAGAAGAGCTTTATGAGCATCTTCAGTGGCAAAGATACGACATGCAGAGTGAAGTGGATTGGCGATATTAACACGTTGGCAGAACTGTTCAAGGAACTGGTGAAGAGGAAGTGTTTCGTGAAGTTGCCTGAGGGCGAGAGTATCTGGGTGATGGTGAACGCCCGTTTCTGGGAGAAGGAGGGAAATCATGAGTTTGGGAATGACCGCCTGCGCTCCACCAGCACACCAACAAATAGCAAGGAAACAATCGACTTGTTAGTGAAATTGATGGATCCTGATATGCCACTTGAAAGCCTAAAAGAGGCTATGTAGACTCAGCGTTAATTCAGCGCAGTCAGCGTTCCGAAGAAAAAGAGAAAAAAAATTAAAATATTTTTTATTCCCGCAAATGGCTGTATACAAGCCGTTTGCGGTTTTTCGACGTTGTATGATTTGGGCCTAAACTCAGCGTTAATTCATTTTTCGCTGAGTCTGAAAGCAGTGTTATTATAGAAACTCTCGAAAACGAGAAAAACGGGAGCCGATAGTAATAACGATGAGTCGCCTAAGGAAGCGACGTAAAATAAAAATAAAACATGAGAATAAGTGACATTTGCCTGAAGAAGCTCAAGGAGCTGGAGGGCTTGAGAACGAAAGCGTATTTCTGCCCGGGTGGGAAACTGACGATCGGGTACGGTCATACAGGACCGGACGTGAGACCTGGGGATGTGATCTCGGAGTACTGGGCTGAGCATTTGATGAAGTCGGACTTGTATGACGTGGAGAAGCAGGTGGACTCGTTGGGACATTGGAACCAGCCGCAGTTTGATGCGCTCGTCAGTTTTGCGTTTAACCTCGGGTTTTACAAGCTGAAGACGAGCACGCTCATGAAGAAGATCCAGGAGGGCGCTAACATGAGGGCCATCAAGCAGGAGTTCATGCGCTGGGTGTGGGCTGGTGGCCAGAGACTGAAGGGGCTCGAGAGACGCAGGGCTTGGGAAGCGAAGAGGTTCTTTGAAGAGGACCTGATGGAGCCGATGAAGGTTCGCGATTGGTCGGACTTTCATAAGACAGAGTAATGTTTAAAGACATAGGACTCGCGTAAGCGCTTGCTACCGAAGGGACGCAAGAACATATTAACAATTTTCTTAGACAGAAGAACATAAGAACATATTTTTAGAAAAAGAACATAAGAACATATTAAAAATAGCAGAAGATTAGTTTTATAGTATGAGTACAATGATTCAGATTTTTAAGAACGAGGTGTTTGGCGAAGTTCGCACGATGACCAATGAGCAGGGCGAGGTGTTCTTCGTGGGTAAGGATGTGGCCGAGGCGCTGGGTTACAACCAGACAGACAAAGCCATCACGAGACACGTAGATGAGGATGACCGTACGAAACATACGGTCGTGGATTCGAAAGGACGGTTGCAGCCGACGTTCATCATCAACGAGAGCGGTCTTTATGCCCTCATCCTCTCATCGAAGCTGGAGCAGGCGAAGGCCTTCAAGCGCTGGGTGACAAGCGAGGTGCTGCCCGCCATCCGCAAAACAGGGCGCTACGAGTTGTCGCCGGCCGAGCTGAAGCTGCTGGGCGAGAAAGCTGAGTACTGCGACCAGGTGCTGCTGTCGGTGGACTGCATGACCACCACCCAGGTAGCCAACGAGCTGGGCATGTCGTGGCAGGAGCTCTATCGCAAGCTCATCGCCTGGGGCATAGTCTACTGGCAGAGCGGTGAGTATCTGCTCTATTCAGACTACGCCCGCATGGGTCTGGCCAAGACGCGCACCCACGGCCGTCGCAACCGTCTGGGCATCTGGCACACGCACAGCTATCCGGTGTGGACGGAGCGTGGACGGCAGTTCATACACGGTAAGTATGAGCAGGAGCAGGCCATTGGGAAGAAGCTGGACAGCTGGGAGGTATGTTAATGATGGGAGCTATAGCAGTCAACACGCAGCATACGGGTGACCCCCGTCGCGACCATCGCGGATATGCAGAGCCTATGACTTCGGAGCAGGTGGACAGCCTGCTCTCCGAAGGCTGGCTGAGGCAGATGGTGGCTGACATCCGCAGCGGTCGGGAGGCGCTGAAAGACCAGCTGCCCTACGTCTGTCCGCACTACAGCGCCTTCCGCAACAACCACCGTGCGCAGAAGGATATCATCCCAGAGGCGTTCACCTTCATGACGTGCGTCGATGTGGACGATAAGGCACTGGTGGATAAGGCCATCCAGGGGGCGCTGGCACTGAACGGCGATGCCTATTCCGACTGGCACGACCAGGTGCTCCGCATAGAATATTCGGCAAGGAAGAAAGTGCACATCTACATCCGCATCCCTAAGGGCATGACCATCGAGGAGGCCCAGCGGGCGTTCTGCCAGGAGATAGAAGTGCCCTTCGACGAAAACTGCATCACGCCCGAGCGCTTCATCTTTGTGACGGGCAAGGATGAGGAGGTGTTCCGCTCGGAGCACTGGCTGGAGCCGCTGTCGGAGGAGGAGATAGAGGCGCGGCGCGAGGCGTATCTGCAAAGAGGACTCGATGTCGACGGCCGGGCGCTGGCCAGTTCCTCCCCTGAGTCAGGGAAGGCTAGAAGGGGTCTGAAGGAGCGCACATGCTCGGCTGTGCAGACGGGTGCGGCTGGTGCCACTGTTCAGACCACCCCGCCTGCCGGCACCCCTCCTGACTCAGGAAGGGAGGAGGTTACCACGGTTTCGTTGGCGGCGTTTGACTTGTGTGCGGAGCAGGCGGGACTGAAGCCGGGCGAGATGGATGTGTGGGGCGAACACAACTGGCACGCAAACCTGATGGCAGTCTTGTCGGTGGGTGTGGCCAAACTCATGAGCCGTCAGCAGCTCTATGCGGTGGTGGCCGAGCGGTTGCCGAACTACTCGCAGACCGAGGATTGCAAGAAGCTGATCGATTACTTCTACGAGAAGTATGATGCTGATAAGGGTTTCATGAATGCGAGCCTGAGAGAGATCAATGCCAAGGCACAGAAAACCATTGACCATTCATCATTGACAATTGACCATTTGTCTGACGATACAGACTCGGATCATGTTCCGTCTTCCTTGTTCGATCAACAATGGAAAAAGATGCCGCAGGGCGTGAAGGATTCCATTGAGGCAGTGGGGCCCGAACTGGCAATGGCTGCTGTGACCGCCATCTGTCCTTGTATCGGTGCGCTGGCGACGGGTGTGCAACTCGACGTACACGGTCAGAAGAAAGGTCTGAACATCATCGCCTATATCGCCGGTGAGTTCGCTAGCCGTAAAGGTTCGATTGACCCCGTGGTTGATGCCTGGATGGGCGAGGTGAAGGCCGTCGACATCATGTATCAGCAGCAGGAAGAGGAGTTCAGAGCCAAGAAACGGGCGGCCAAGAACCAGAAATCCCAGCCCGAGGAGCCGAAGCTGCCCGTGAGGTTCATCACCCTAAATACAACGGTGGCCAACCTGGCTGAGCGTCTGGCCAATACCGACGGCAAGCACGCCTTCTCGTTTACGCCCGAGGCTGATACGGTAGCGCAGAAATGGCGCTCGGCCATGAGCGACTTCTCGGTGATGTTGCGCCAGAGCTACGACGGCAGCCGTTATGAGCGTGAGGCCCGCAGTGCAGAGGCGGTGAACGTGCATATCGAACATCTGTTGTGGAACGTCTGCATGTGTGGCACACCAGACTGTCTGTATCGTGTGGTGCAGAATTATACCGACGGTTTTCAGAGCCGTATCGCCTTGGCCCGCACACCCGACAATACCTTCGCAAAGCTGGAAGACACCCCGCCCATTTTAACCTCGCGCCAGACGGAGCACATCCAGCAGGTGGCCCATCTGCTGCCACTGATGCAGGGTGAGGTGGTGCTGCCGAAACTGGAGGCAAAGGGTCGTGAGTGGTTGGAGAGAATTCGTCTGGAAACGATGATGAACGACGATCGGGTAAAGGCCCGCCAGCGCTTCCGCGTCTGCGTGACAGCCCAGCGGATGACCTGTTGTCTGATGCTCTGCAAGGTGTGTGAGACGCTCATCAAGAAACATGGGCTGAACGGTGCAGAGACTCAACTGAAACAGCACCCCGCACTCTGGAAAGAGATGCTGATGAAGGCGCAGACGCTGCAGATGTTGGCGGTCTTCGACACTATCGCCGACACGTTGATGGAAAACGCCCTCTTCTTCTTCCGAGACCGCATCGAGAATGCGCTCAACAGTCGCGATTACTCGGGCTATCAGAATGGTGACAGACAGAAACGGGGTAAAAACGACTCTATCTATGAACGTTTGGACGTGGAGTTTACCTTCGAGAGTGCCCTTCAGAACAGCATCGCCATCAAGGGTGCGAACGTATCGCGCAACAGTGTGCATCAGATGTTGAAGAACTGGAGGAAACAGGGGCTTATCGTGCAGACTGACGACGGGAAGTATAAGAAAGTGATAAATAAACTATAACTTATGATTTTTTTTTGGTCAATTCGGCCATTTTTGCTACTTTTGCGGCATAAACGTAAATGCGTAATCATGAGTAATTGGAAATTCTACATTCTATTGATAGGTGTCTTGCTGTTGGGTGCATCCGTCATGCCTGCCTTCGGGCAGCGGCAGACGGATGTGCTGGACCGCGGGCTGGTGGCCGTGAAGACCGATGCGGGCATCTTCTGTACATGGCGCGTGTTGGCTGAGGAGTATTACGATGTGCAGTATAACATCTACCGCGACGGCACGAAGATCAATGCCGACATCCCGCTCCAGGTGACCAATTTCCTGGATGCTGCCGGGGGTACAGAGAGTAGTACGTACACGGTAACCGCCGTGGTGAACGGTCAGGAGGGTGAGCACTCGAAGCCTGCCACCGTGTGGGCGCAGAAATGGCTGGAGATCACGCCTGACCACGGCAACCTGAAGTCGACCTACGTGCCCAACGATGCCTGCTGTGCCGATGTGGACGGCGACGGTGAGCTGGAGATCCTGATCAAGTTCGACAACGCCAGTTGGGCAGGCACCAGCTACCAGAAGGCGGGCTATGAGGGCGAGTACTTCATCATCGAGGTGTATAAGCTTAACGGCGAGAAACTCTGGTGGATAGACCTCGGGCCGAACATGGCCGACTTCCAGAACAACGAGCAGAATATCATCGCCTACGACTGGGATGAGGACGGACGGGCAGAGGCCGTGATGCGTGCCTCTGACGGGACGGTGATCCACATGGCCGACGGCACGACGCAGGTGATCGGCGATGCGACGAAGAACTATCTGGGTGCCACCAGCACAGGGCAGTGGTTCGTGCATCAGGGCGACGAATATCTGGTCTATATGGACGGTGCGACGGGCAAACCTTATCAGGTGATGGACTATCCGCTGAAGCGACTGGAGGACGGTGAGAGCAGTCTGGACGCTGCCTGGGGCGACGGCTACGGACACCGCTCGACGAAGCACTTCTTCGGAGCCCCCGTCCTCGACGGCCGCAAGGCGAGCATCTTCCTCGCTCGCGGCATCTATACCCGTCATAAGATGGTGGCGCTCGACGTGGATCCCCAGACCCATGAGCTGACGGAGCGCTGGCGCTGGACGAACAATACGGCTGGCTCTCCCTGGTACGGACAAGGCTATCATAACTATTGTATTGCCGATGTGGACTGGGATGGACGCGACGAGATCTGCTTCGGTTCGATGGTGATCGACGATAACGGTCATGGACTCTCCACTACGGGCTTGGGTCATGGCGACGCCCAGCATGTGGGCGACTTCAACCCCTATATCCACGGGCATGAGATCTTCGCCTGCAACGAGGACAACCCGGGCAACAACTATCGCGATGCCACCACCTCGAAGCTGTACTATCGCTACACGGCTGGTGACGACGACGGTCGCGCCATGATGGGTAACTTCAGCAACGACTATCCTGGCTGTCAGGGCGTGTCAAGCCGCGATCCCGGACTGATCAGCTCGGTCATCAACGGCCCGCTGACTGGCGGAACGAAGAACAATATCACCCAGAATTTCCGCATCTACTGGGATGGTGACCTGCTGGAGGAAAGCCAGGACTATTCCAGTCAGGGTAAGAACACGGCCGTCACTATATATAAATATGGTACGGGCGCGATAGAGACATTGAAGGGTTCGATGACCAACAACGACACCAAGGGAACGCCCTGTTACCAGGGAGATATCCTCGGCGACTGGCGCGAGGAGGTCATCACCCGCACCAAGGACAACAAGATCCGCATCTACACCACGACCATCCCCACCGACTGGCGCATCCCCACGCTGTGGAGCGACCACCAGTACCGTCAGGCGATGGCCTGGCAGATGTGCGGCTACAACCAGCCGCCTCACGTGAGTTATTTCCTCGGCCAGCTGGAGGGTATCACCCAGGCACCGCCGTCGTTGACGATGACCGGACGTCAGGAGATCGGCAACGGCGGGACGATAGGCATCGGACAAACACGGACGGACGCGGACGATGCTGTGATTCTGTGTGAGCCAAACGACATGACAGTCAGTGTTGCTGACGGCGCAAACCCCGATATTT
>Ga0310691_10001932_pt1 | contig 29603 bp, 34 predicted proteins | sample 176DNAGHGlowgp2_FD_203887 | JGI IMG/M metagenome (GOLD analysis project Ga0310691, IMG submission 203887) | Sheep rumen microbial communities from Palmerston North, Manawatu-Wanganui, New Zealand - 1766 DNA GHGlow gp2 (v2) (version 2) | ecosystem: Host-associated > Mammals > Digestive system >... | reverse complement strand
ATTATGTTTGATATTTTCAATCATAAAAAAGTCAAAAAGCTCGAAGCGTATATTGATGTATTGGAAATCAAAATACGCAAACAAGAAGAAGCACGAGATCTTCTCAAAGAAGAATATAACGAACTTCTTAAAAAATATAACAAGATCAAACTTGAGCATCAACTTACGAAAGGAAACGCATAATGTTCAATAAAACAGAAAAAAAGAAAAACGATTCAACTTCTATGTTCGATGCGATCAATTGTGATCGTATCGAATATGAATCTGTTCAATATGAAACTATTGAATACGAAAAAATCAAATATAAAACAATCGAATATGAAAAAAATAATAAGGAGAAATAATTTATGAAAAATCACATCTCTTACACTATTGCACGAGCTCGTGCAATTATGACGTCCTATGAGCACGCACGCGTCAATGCAGCTAGTGCATGGACAAAAGTGTGTAAAGCAAAAAATCAGGAAGAGGATACCAAGTACAGAGAGCTTGGTTATCATTTTTCCGATCTCACTGAAAAGTATGAGAAGAAATTATTCCGAGTTTTTAAGAACTTCTATTTCTGGGAAGTTCATGGATTACTCAATCGTCCTCAGAAAAGGGAAATTGTCCTTCTGAGAAATCAATACAATCAAGCTCTCCTTCGTCAGGTGGTTGACAGTTTGAACCAAAAGGAAAAATAATCATGAACAATATCGCTCAAACTATCAATGAACTCAACGAGTTCTTTTCAAATGGATATTCCATGAAAGAAATCATGAATACTCTTCGTAGCAAATACGAAGAGTTCATGATGAAAACGTACAATGTTCCGGACTGGAAATGCGACGAAAAATGGTTATATCATCTCGCTTCCGGAATCTTCAATCGACCGATAGAGCAAATCACGATCGGTTGGATCTACAAGCAATTTGCTGAACAAGCAAAAATCGAAATCATGGAGAACTAACAATATGACTTTTGTACAAGTTAGACGAGCCATCACTAACGGGGAACACATGTATGCGTACCTCAAATTCAAACGAACAACAGTACGTGTATCAAAAACACCCAATCCGGTAATTCGAAAATGCAAATACGCTCTCGAGAATGGTCTCCTTTGGGAAATTAATCAAAAGAAAAATAATCTTCCCACTGATTGGGATGGTTGGGAAGAAATCAGAGAATGTGCACAATACAAATGCAACTCTGATTGGCAATTCATCATGTAATCTAAAGGAGAACAACAATGAAAAACCAAATCTCTTACAAACTCGCTGTCGCCAGAATGTACATGCATGGATACGAAACAAGTAATCAGGTTCACAGCAATGTGTGTGTAAGTCATTTCAACGCCAAGACTCCAGACGAACAGGACAGACTGGGTAAAATCGTAAAAGAACAAGCTGACATTGTTTACAAATATGAGAAAAAACTCAAACCCGTTATGTTCGCCTTGGCACATGCTGAAAGGCACATGTCTCGTCCTCAAAGAAGAGAATTAAATCTTCTCAGAGACAGATGTCGTGGACCTTGGCTTAGTGAAATCAAAGAAAAAACCAAAATCAACATCCTTTCTCTAGTCATGGATACATTCGATGATCTGGATTTACCTGTGGATGATTTTGACCAAATGGAGGATTACTATGAATCTCAAGCAGATTATTGCGAAGATAATCCGCAAGATTACGGAGATGAAGACGAATTCTTCTGAAAATCAAACGGATGAACTTCAAAGCCAAGAATTAAAACAGCTTTACGAAAACTACTGCTACGCATATAACTGCGTCGGTTGTGATGTTCGCTGTCAAGAAATTTTAAACAAATACAATTAAGGAGAAACAAATATGTTAGACTCGACCGTTCACACCATGGTTGAGGTTCTTGATAATCTCAAAAACGAGATTATCACTACACCTGAAATATCAAAAAAGGATCAGCTCGTAGGTTACTATAATCGTATATTGGAGATGATTCCTGCAGACTTCAAATCATCATCAGCCTATTTTGGACCTGCATGGAAAGATCCTCACAGTCTTACTTTGACGTTAGAGCAGAAGGTGGTAGAACATCAAATCACCTATATGCTTCTGACGTTAGAAGGCTATGTACACAAAATCAAAACCATAATGGACCCAATAGCCAGTCAGGACTATGTCTCAACTCTGAAAGAACTCGTTGCAAGGATTCCGGATATCAAATGTTCCGGTCTTTACTTCGACGGAAAACCTCTTCAGCAGAAGATCAATATGCTGAAAGAGTTTGCAGACTCACTGATCGTGCTTTAATAAAGGAGAACAATCATGTATACTCAAGCATATGAAAACAGAAATATTGATCAGGCCGAAATCAATCGAAACGGTAAACTGATCACATCCTTCGACTTTGTCGATTGCAAATCTGCAGAAAAAATTGAAATAAATAGCAGGGATGCCACGATTTTCCGTGGCGAATTTGAAGAAATCGAATTCTTCAACAAAATCGAAGAAAACAAAGAAGACGAATTGCATTTTGTTCAACTCATTCGGCTATATGGGACTCACATCAAAAAACTCAAGACTCCTCGTTTCAGCAATGTTATCGCGACCTCGTATCACGATGATGCTGAAGGTGGCAAAGCATTCGCCCACAGCGATCTGCTCCTTGATGACGTTGATGTCGGTGGAGTGGCAAACGTTCACAATGCAGAAATCGAAAAGCTGACCGTCCAAGCTTCAGGGGATATCACCCTTGACGGAACACACGGAAGCAAGCTCGATGTGTGCCGAGTCTTCGGAACTCTTCATCTCAACGGATTAATACCGTTCCGTCATCTGGAACTGTATCCTGGCGGAAAAGTGCATGTCTGGAATATTGAGAAAGATAATGATATTCCTCGCTTTGTTGGAATGCTCAGAAATGTTCTGATTCAACCTGCCAGGGGTGGTGGCTTCTGGTATTTCGGCTAATCTAACAACCTACTCTCCTTTCGGAGAGTAGGTTATTTTTTTCATTATATCCACAATTATATATTACTTAATTGCAATTAGGTTTCCTTGAGACTTTACCTAATTGTGGTAATGTCTCTTCATTGTGATTGGCATTGTTGCTTGGTTGAGTCTTCAATGCTCAATGGTTAAATTTATTAAAGGGTTCCAGAGATAGCCTAAATGATTGCCGTTGTATCTCGTAGATTTACAACTAGACTTCTATCCCCTTTCATAGTCGTGACGCGTAGCATGTAGATTTAATTTTGCATTTGGGTTGTATACATTATCCTGAATGCACACAATGAAGAGCTTTTTGAAATTTTACTTTAATTTAAATATAGAAAGGAAATCAATATGTGCATGAATACACGTACAGAGTACACTTGCAATCTTGACGATTGTGCTACAGTTGAAGTAGGTAAAGGAATTATTGATTGGAACGCATTCAAACTTCCTCTTACCAAATGGGACAGGTATTTTCTTGATATTGCAAAAACAGTATCTACTAGAAGCACTTGTTCTAGAAGACAGGTTGGTGCAGTAATTGTAAGAGACCATTACATCCTTTCAACTGGTTATAATGGTACTCCAAAAGGATTACGCAACTGTAACGAAGGTGGTTGCCCTCGTTGTGCAGGAACAGCTCCTTCAGGAACAGCACTTCTTGAATGCCTCTGCTCACATGCAGAAGAGAACGCAATCGTACAGGCAGCTTACCACGGAACATCCATTAAGGATGGTACATTGTACTGTACAATTTCTCCATGTTTACATTGCGCGAAAATGATCATCAACGCAGGCATTCGTCATGTCTGCTTTAGTGGATGGTATCAGAAACCAGAAAGTTTTGATAATGATCCTGTTATCAAACTTTTTAAAGAAGCAGGAATTCAAATTACACCTCCAGAGGAGAAATAATCATGTTTAGACCCAAATTCACGCTTGACGCAACAATCTATCCTGATCTCAGTCGTAAACCAATGTTCGTACCTATCACTGAATGGTATACTCCTGAAACAGACGGTGGAGTTCTAGACTCTCTTAATTGGTTTGATTTTGACAATACCGATAAAAAGACAATCGCTGTTATTCCAATCAAATACTGTAAGGAACGTGATCAATATAACGAATTCAACAATCTCCCAACATGGATTCCTGTTAAAACAAATCAAGCAATCAATTCTCCTTTGGTTATTCAAGAACTTTCTCAACAGTGCTTCGGATATCCGTACATAATTACACTCTATCCAAAGTTCATCAAACAAGAAATCACATTTGGTCCATCAGTACCTAAAACATGGACTAAAGAAATCGTTGAAGAAATATGGAAATAACTAAAAAAGGATTTTAAAACATGTCATGGCCTTTCGTATGGGTTAGTTATAAGAATCCTACTGGAAAAGTAGATCCTGTTGTACGTGATGTTCTGTCCAGTATGAAGGAAAACACCAATAGTAACAATACCACTATTACAGCTCCTAAATCTAAAGCAAAACATACAGAAAACGAATATCTTGATGTTCTTGGTATTCTCGGACCAATCTTCACAATTGCACTCTATATGCTTGCTATCGCAATGATTGTGAAATATGCTTTTGTTATCTTTGGATCGACAGAAGTAACTGCATCAATTATTGATCTGTATGTTTGTATCGGAATCGTAGTTGGTATATTTGTTGCTGATTGTATTTTTACTCATCCAAATAAGGAAAAATAAAATGTTCAAAATTAATGGAACTTTAGGTATTACTGAACATACCGATCCTGATGATAAAACTATCACAATGCTTCCTGGAAGCAATGCATACGTTAGTGTTAAAACTAACTGTGATTTCATTGTTGATAAAAACAGTACTCTCACTGTTGATAAAGGGGGCGATGTTTTTATGGTGATTGTGACTGGAGGATATTTGATCGTAAAAGGTCATATTAAATCCATCACCATAAGTGGTGGTAAATTATTTATCCATCCTACTGCAAAGATCGATATTATCAATCGTTCTGTTCAATCAAAAGAGACTATTGATATCTCATTTGTTGATGGCACAGATCCTTGCGCATATCCGATTAGAACAGAAGATCACACCAAAGACAAAACCGAAATCCAAAAAGCGTTGGGAGAATAACTATGGCTAATTGGTGTTATATTGATGTAAAATTCAAAGCACCTTCCAATGAAAAAGCTAAATGGCTCCAAAAAGGATTAGAAGCGATTATTGATGCACACAACCAATTAAACGAGATGGCTTGCATTGGTGGTGTCTGGATTAAGGACTGTCATGTTGCTATCGAAGAAGAGATCGATAAAGACAAAGACAGTCGTGATATGCTGATCAGTGGTGAAGTCAAATGGAGTATTTCCGATTTTGACGCAAGAGCATTAGCTGAGTATCTTTATAGCCACGGTGTTGATACAGAAGTCACTATTGATTATGAAGAATGCGGATGTTGCCTTAAAGGAACACTCACAGTCAATGCTAGTAAAGGTGTTATGAAATGTAAATACCTTAAACAAGAGGATTGGCCATGGGAGAATAATCCTCTCGAAACCCAAGAGGACTGGGATAAGTTCTATGAAGAACTTAACAAAGCTCTTGAAGAAAAAGGTGTTACTGTTGAGAGAGAAACAGGAAATATTCTGCCTGATAAAGAAATTATGAGAGCACAAGTATATAATCAAGTAAAGCATCCAAAAGAGAAAACCGAGAATAAAAATTAATTTATCACACCTACTCCGTATGGAGTAGGTGTATTTATTTTTTTGTTATACTATGAATATAAATATTTAAACTCGTTAACCAGGAGGTATTATGATAACGTTTAAAAATCAATTAACATTAACTGTTGGAAATGAACAATCTTTCAGCATGAATAATATCAATGTTGACAATGGTTGTACATTGACCGTTACGCAAAATACAAATACAAATTGCGTTATAACTGTAAATGAAGGTGGTACTGCATCAATTGATCAAAATAGTAAAGTTGAATCTATTAATATAAACGGTGGAACAGTAAATATTAAAGGTACTGTTACTACTGTAACAGTATCCAAAGGAATATTAAATATTTATCCTACTGCTAAAATTTCGTCAATTAAAGTTTCTAATTCAGCTAGCGAAAACAGTTACAGTATTGTAAAATTGTAAAATATTAAACACCTACTCCATACGGAGTAGGTGTATTTCTTTTATACTTCACTTATTTTATTTGGTCTAGGGATGGATACTCCTGCACAAGGCATTACATTTCCATTTACAGCGAATACAGAATGCCGCAATTTCATTGGTGGTTTACAAGTTATACCCATGAGCCAATTAAAAAGCTGATCTGCATCTTCTGGTTCAGTTAACTTAATATCTTTACGATTAAAGATTAATAAGTTTTCTAAACAATATCTATATCTTCTCACTTCTTCCGTATCTGCCCATCCAAGTAGTGTAGAAACTCCAATTCTAGCAAATTCCTTAAACGGATCTTTAACACTTCTTGTTAGTAATCTACTATATACACGATAAGTACGATCAGACATAGGACCATGATCAAAATGCATAACAACATTGTTAGCATAACCGATTTTTACATTTGGAATAAGATAAGGTTTTAACTTATGTGCTCCATAAGGTAAAAACCAATTATACTTATTTACTTGTCCATTGGAAACAATATACCAAAATAGAACATCTCCTAGTCCACAACACGTACAAGGTAATTCACCTTTAAATCTCTTAAACAAGAAATCAGTGGTAAGAGCAATGCCAAATCCAGGCCAACCCTTATTTGTCATTCTTCTATTTAAGCAAAAACCACAAGATAGCATCATCTTGTATTTTTTCGCATAAGGTTTATTACCAGCATAATAACTTCCTCTCATAGGAGATACTACATCATAATTATCTAAAGCATTATAAATAAGTTGAAAACTATACTGATCAGCAAACGCAACATCAGCATCTAAATAACATATCTTTTTAATATCAGGATATGCTTTTAACATTTGCTGTACTCCATAGTTCCACAAGATTTCTTTCATGAACAAATTTCTAAAAGCATCTTGCCTTAAATCAAGTCTAACATAATTTACGTTATCATAATCTTTCACAAATTCGAATGATTCTCTACCATCTGTACTTCCTTCTACAAAGATAATTCTAGGAAGAGGATTCATACGAGATAATCGTTCAAATGCATGCTTTATTACAGAAGTTCTAGTTGTATTTGTTCCCCAAGAACAAAGAACAACAAGCATATCCTGCAAGTATGTTTTTTCTTTTAAAATAGATTTATACTCTAATTCAGGATTAGGTTGATTTGTATGAACTATAGCAAAGATCTTCTTGTAAATATCCTCACTTCTTTCAGGATATGTATCTGATATTTTTAAAGGTAAATCCTGTGCAATATCTAATGCTTTATTAATTCTTGCTCTTAAATTAGGATCAGTACTAAGAGGAGTGTACTGAACACGCGAATAAATAGATTCAACACCCATAATTAAAACTCCTTAATTTGTGCCATAAAATGTGGAGATTTAAAGTTATTTTATGAATTCAATAATTTAATCAAAAGGAATAAAATAATGGAATTTACTTCATTTTCATTCGAATATGATGATCTGATACATAATGCACGAGAATATGAACCAAACTTTCGTCAATGCAGTATAAAAAAATTAGAAGAATTGAATCGCAACCACGTAGTTATATTAAATTAAAATATAAAAAATTTTTAACTATATTTAAACAATGTAATTGTGGCTGTTATTATAGACATTATAATCAAAGATGTGCAAGTGAATACGATTCACTGTCTTATACAATAAGAGAATGTATGGAACGCTCTTGTAAAATTTTACGTAGTGATAAAATAAAATTAATGGATTTAAGCAATGATGAAAGAGAAAAGTTAGCAAAAATCATCGAAAAAGAAAGAAAAATAATCGAAAACGATTTTAGATAATATTTAATTTTAGTACAGAGCAGGGATATATCCCTGCTCTGTACTATTTAATTAAAATGCAACTTCCCAAGAAATACTTGTATTTGTGGCTGTTAATTCTTCAAACATCTTTGATTGAATCTGATTATAGAAAGCAAGTGAATTTTCAGATGTTATAAATTCACCATAGTTTTCTATTTTCACAGCTACAACATCATCATTAGTATCAGTAGAAACAGTTGTTGCAAGATATTGTCTTGTAAGCATATTTGTAGGGGGATTCGCTCCTTCTGATTTTGCCCATGCTTCATGATAAGCATCTGGACCAAAATCAGGAACAACCTCATATCTAATAGTACCAGTAGCAGTGGGTTTACCCATTTTCGTAATAATAGCAGGATAGCATACAACAGCATTTTTACTTAACGTATTGTATCTTTGATAATCACCTTCTGATGTAAAATCAATAGCATTCATCGAAGTTATCTTATCTGTATCTGATCTAACAAAACATTTTGGAGGAGTCGTAGCATAAAGAATTGTTCTCCAATTTTCTACCTGTCTCCATCCAGTAGAAGTAATAGTGCCGTCATAGGAACTTGTTATATTTTGTGTATATGTTGAAGTACCATAAAGCATAGCCACACGATAAGGGACTTTATGTGAAGGAACATCTTGTTCAAAATACCAGTCACCTTGAATATTTTTTAATTTTGTTTTACTAGTTTCTGAATCAAAGATTTTTGAAAAATGCTGACATGTACTATATACTGGTTTTATGGTATGGTTTGGTTCATGACAAGTATTGAAAGTCACAGAGCAATCTTGAAAATCAGTCAACACTGCACCTGGATAAGCTATACATCCTGTAATTTCAACGCCAGGATTAAGTTTTATCTCTGCACCATTATACAAAATCAGATTATCAATTTTTGTAGTACTCGTATGTGTCCACAAGCAGCATCCGCTATGAACAACAACATCTTTAGCATAACCAGAAATAATAGCACCAGCATATGATCCAGTTAAAACAACATTAAATGCTTTACCTGTAGTAGCTACAACTAACCCGTAATAATTACTATTGCCTTGACTAATATCTGATACGATTACGTTTTCAATGATACCTTCAGTATCATACGCTCCAACACGAACATTACCATATCCTGTTATTGTACAATATGTAGCATGTCCATGATTTGTTATTTCCATCAGCCCACCAATACCACCCATAGGTATCTCAGCACGGTCTACATCGGTAGATACTAATACATTATGAGCTTCTCCTTGAATAGTAGCATAACAATCTTTATCTACTGTTAAACGTTTTATTATGCCTTCTTGTAATACAGTAACTCTACCTTTGGTATTTATATCATAAGCAGCGCCTTGTTCATGAACAGTAATATTAATCATCGAGTAATCTGCTGTACCGATTTTGGTTCTACCAGACATGACACCGTTACTATATACATTATATCCAACTTTATATGCATTGATAGCAGCTGATGCTTCTGCGTTATCATCTCCGGAAATAGGTCCAGCATGTGTTGAATAATAAATTTCATTATTACCTCTAAGATCCTCTGCTACTTTAACATTAACAAACTGATTGTATTGAATCTGTGGAACATATGAAGTAATCAAATGATCATCACTATGATTTGATGTAATTAAATCTGCAATAAATTTTTTAACATTAGGATGATCCGTTTCTAAAGTTTTAACACCACCTAAAGTACTACTCGTGGCAACAGGTAATGTGTAAAGATTTGATGAAACTACATCATTTAACGCACTAGCAGTTACAACAGCACTTTGATCATTTGCTATTATGTCATTGACTGTAGCCAAACGTACAACGCCACTTGTTACAGTTGTAGCATAATTTGACGTAGCCATAGGAATCTGAATCAAAGTTCCTAAAGATGTCATATCGATAGGATTATAATTATTACCATCATAAATCAGTATAGTATTTGCCAACTGAGGTTCTACCACATTAACATCAGCTAAATCACTAACTGCAATCTTAGATTTAGCAATATTAGCAATATCACTAACTAACGCGTATTGTGGATGCGGATTAGCTGATGCTACGTGTGCAGGCATTGTTGTAGTAGGAGGTACCTGCAAATTTGAAATATTAATATCTGGCATGATAAATAATCTCCGATTTAAATTAAATTGATTTAATGTCGAAATTGTCATAAAATGTGGATAAAAGAACTAGAGGCTTCACGCCTCTAGTTCTTAATAATTTATTTAGAAGATTCTTTTTCAACAACTTTTTCATAGTTATATACTGCAGGAATTCTAATAAACTCTTCTGTGGATGATGTAGTATCACAATACGTCGTCATTATTTCAGAATAACAAACTCTATTAGTGATTACATGAACATTACATCTTGCATCAATAAGAATGTCTCCTCCAGTAGTAAGTTGAATTGTAACAGCAATATACGTATCTTCTCCACCAGTATTAGTATGTACTGATAACAAAGAAAATCCACTTGTTTCAGGATCTTTTGAAGCCTTGCTGGATGTAAAATTGATATCATACTTACCGGCATCATTGCCACCATTATTAAATTTAACATGCAAAGACTTTATAGTGATAATGCCATTTTGAATTTTAATTTTAGTATCATCTTCAAAATAAATCATTATAGCATTGCTTACTGATGTTCCGCGAATTCCTAGCATATGTAAGTATACACCGTTTAATGTATAATAACCATTAGGATCAAGCTCTTCTTTTTCAGTATCTCTTCTTATATACCAATACACTTTTGAACTTGAATATGGTTCATCAATGTGTGTTCCGTTATTAGTTGTGCCCAAATCACAATTAGTTGAATCTACATACATTGAAATTACTTTACCAGGAAGATTATACGCATAATCACATCTTTGATTACTATCAGATATAACACGATTTAAATTGTTATTATCTGAGATAGTATCAACAGTTATATCGTTTGCTGCAGTATTCTTTGTTAACGTTGAAACGCTCGTATTCGTATTATTATCTTTTGTAACAGTTGTTGTATATCTAGACACATTTGCATTATCTGAATGAATATTTTGCCATGGCCTAGGATTAAGTCCGTTATAGTTTGGATCATTGTACCCAAAACTGTGTACAGTCCATGTTAATACTGAACTTTTTGTAGGAAAACTAGGAGTCTCATACAATCTATCTGTTACTATAATCATCATCCAACTAAGATTTGTTATACAGCCAGATCCATTTGTTCCTGATCCTCCATAATTATGTACAATACAAACTTCTGAATATGCAGGTATAGTATCTGACCAGTGCGTTCTGTCAAGAAATAACTGATAAGCATAGTTGTTCTTTTCAACATCTTGTCTATATTGCTCAAGACTAACATCTTGCGTTGCATATTTCATTTGATGTTTAGTTCTTGTTGATTTTTTTGAAGTATCAGCACTAAACTCATTATCAAATACAAAATTAGAATCATTAACATATCCAGTAACAAAGAAATCATCATATTTTCCATTTTCGGAATTATAAGTTTCTTTCCACTGAATTTGTGTTATACCACATTTAATAACTCTATCAGAGGGTATAGTCGTTTCGTTGCAATGATACATTTTTTCATAAAAACGAACAAAATATCTATACAATTGTTGTGTTTGTCCAACAACCGGAGCATTTGGTATAGAACCAACACTATTTCCAGAAATTGTAAGTACAACACCATTGTACTCATCAAGATTAGAGTATGGATTAGTTGCGACATATCCTGCTTCTGAGTCAGGGCTGGGTGTAATTTTACCTAATCTATATACTAAAGAACCCCAGTTAAATTTAAATCTATAATTGTTATTAACTGGTAGACTTAGATATTTGTTAGTTGAATCATATATCGCATCTTCAACATAATCTGTGTTTTCTTCATTTACAATACCATAAACAACCCACTGGATTTGATGCTTTTTATTGTAATAAGTTTTATTAGTGATATTGTAATAACCGAGACTTGTAAAACTGATTGCGCATATTTTTCCAGCATAAGCTGTATTAGTACTATCATTATGACATTTGGCCGAGTAATTCCAATAAACGTTTCTTTCTGTTTTATCAGGCAAATCAGCAGAGCTTGTGTATGCTCTTACAGAAAAATCAGCATGCAGCAATTCGTCAAGTGGTGTTGGTAAATCCAACCAATGAATATCTTTATTTGCTGTAGTACCAACTACGACACCAGATTGTATTATAAAAGATTGTGTTGGTGAAATTCGTATTTTAATGCTCGTTGTGTTCTTATCTACTTTCTCTATAGAACAATGATCAAGAGAGATTGGTAAAAAATTATAATAATAATTATTATCAGTTCCTAGCAAATGTTGCTTTATATTAGCATTACGATAATCAGCAAGAGATTTCATTTTTCCTAATACTGCCCATGTAGAATCAAAACAAGTTCTGTTTTTAAAACTTGATGATTCTTCTAATATATTAGCATTACAAGAAAATGATCCATCAATGACATCTGTAATTGTTTGTAAATAATCAGCAGCATACCAACGATCTGTTCTATTAGCTTCTACGGCTATGATTGGAATAATCTGGTATTCATCTATACCAATCGGATATGTTTTTCTGTTAGCGTATTTTAAAAGACTTGAAGAATATTCTAAATGAGGAGGCATCCATGCTACAAATAATGTATTAGGTGTAACATCCGTGTTAACTGCTATTCCTAGAGACATCCAGGATGTTCCTCCGCCAGAAGATCCTTCTTTAGAAGCAACACATACAAAAGAATCAATATTATTTGTTAATAATTCTTCATCACTATAAGGGTCACTAACGGTATTGTCTAAAAATCTATTAAATGCTGTTGAATCTTCTGTTGGTGCTGGATCGGTAAATGAATAATATTTATCTAATAGAATAGATTGTGTGGATTTATCTGGACTAAACGTAACACTTATCACATAATGCAAAGGATAAGTAAAATCTTCTTTTACCTTATAATCTACGCTATATGAATATCCTTCTGTGCTCTTAGCTACAAATCTATTACTAGATATATATCCCCACTGCACAACTAGATTATATTTTTCATTTACTGGTATGAGAGCATAGCCAGCTGCTTCATCTGTAACGATAAATTTACCTTCATGTGCAGCATTCTCTAGTAAATCTGCTATTAATTCTGAATGCGCTTCTGTTGAATGCTCATGCTCATGAAATTCTTCTGTTAAAGTATCTAAATCGTCTGGTACATTAGCAAGTGGTTCAACAACATCAACCCTATATTTTGTTAATGGAGGATCGACTGTAGTATCAAGAGTTGTAACAATTGATGTATACATCCCATGTTCTTCTAACATTGGTTGAGCACCTGTAACTTCAACAGTATTGTTATCAAGAGCTGTAGCATCAATCATAGCTCCTGCTGTTAATACATTCTGCTTCAAATCAATAGAAGCCGATAACGTTCTTGAAACCTCATTCAAAAGCGGAGGAGTAACAATAGTACTATCTGTATTATTATTAACATCATTTGATGTAGCTAATCTAGCAATACCAGGAAGTGATTCTGTTGCTACAGGGATTCTAGTAACTGCACTATCTGCTCTAGAACTAAGTTCATTAATAGCAGAATCATATCTTGTAAAATAAGGATATAATAGATTAGGTGTAACTACAGTTGCAGTATTTTTACTAGCAATATCTTCGTCTACTGCTAATTTAACTGTTCCACTATTTTCTGTAGTGGCATAAGGAATAGCAGATACTAATAAAGTACTAACAGAAACAGGTTCCCAAGAACCAGAATTATGCACAAGTACAGTATTATTTAATTCAGCATTTTCTTCTATTAAAATATTGTTCAGGTCTTCTAAAGAGACCTGAACGTTAATAGAACTAACCAAATTTTCTGCTAACAAATATTTAGGATGCGGATCATGTGCCGCAACATGCTCCGACATTGTAATTGTCGGAGGAACTTGAATATTTGAAATGTAGGAAGGCATATAAAAATATCCTTTTTATTGTTCATTTTTTGTCCATGTCCATGTAATATTAGGATCATATCTGAGAGAAACATCTGCAAGATCATTTTCTTCGCCATACGCTTTAACATAGGCTTTAACGATAATATAATTTGCTTCCATCCATACAACTATACTCATATAAGTTGTATCATGGCTTTGACCATTTTGTGTTTCTTTAAGAATAACATATGTACTATTATCGACAGGAAGAGGAACATTAACAGGTGAAGATGTGTTTTTATTATAGTTATAAATATCCATACTAATATAAGTTTTGGATTCTATTGTATTATAATACACTCTCATATTACGTATTTCTCTACGTCTTGTCCATTTTTCCTTTGTTCCTGTCTTAGAAGACATTGATATATAAATATTAGATGCTGTATAATCACCCTGATAATCAGCATTAGAAAGTGCTATTCTTGGTAGCAGAATCTTTGCAGTAATCTCTGCTGTAGGATCCGAATTTCTCACAACCCATGTTGCACCAACAACATTATGTCCATCTTCCAGATCAGATTGCGCACTAACTGATCTTGTACAAGTAATAACCGGAGGATTTGCATGATACAACGAAAATATAGTATCACGTATATCTTTGATCGATCTTGGAGTAAGTGCAGTTGTAATATCATCCGGATCAGTGATAACGTCAACTAATCTCACGATACCCTTTTGTATAGTAGAAGCATCTGATATCATACCAGCATCGCAGCAAATCTCACCGTTGCTAGTGATAGTTATACCAGGTCCTGCTTTAAGAGTACAATTTATAGTGGAATTAGCAGCATTTAGTTCGATCCATGTGCCATCTATAAGTTTATCTTGTTTATTTCTGAGTTGAGTTTCAATTGCAGAAAATAAAACCCGATGAGCATCTGGATCAATATTGTGTGCTTCAACATCACCTGATCCACTTCCACCTGCTGCATTATCCCATCTGAGTCTATCGGATGGAGACACATGTGCTTCTGAATCAGAAATATGAGTTTGAATTTTTCTATCTAAAGCATCACAATGATAAGTTATAACACTATCCACATAATCTTTAAGAAGATATGGTGTAACAGCTTTTGTTGTATTATTGTTTTCAACATCAGATCTAACTGCTAATACAACAGAGCCACTACGTCTTGTAGTCGCTGGTAATAAATAATGTCTCAAATCGATTTTTCTAACATACTGATTATGTGGATTTTCTGCTAGAATATGATTCGTATGTTCTCTACGTAGTTCTGTGATAGCATTTACAGCTTCATCATTTGTTGTACATAAAGTCCAATATCTTTTTCCATTATCATCTTCAGTACAAATTAATCTGAAAGAATAAGCATGCTTTGTGACACGAATTGTATCCTCACCTTCTAATCTATAAGAAGAAGGAGCATAAGTGAAGATAACCTGATACCAATTTCCATTAACAGATCTAACTTCTGCTGTTTCAGTTAGAATATCACCTTCCATATACGGAATTAAAATAGCACCAACCGACGGATTTTCTGGATCATCCGAGTCATTAGCATACTGTTCTAATACAACTTCCTCACCTAAATCAAACGCATAAACAGTTTCACCACGCACAACTTTAGTTTCATCTGGACGAGGCATAACTAAATTGTATGAACCAAAAGAATAGTATGTTGTACGTAATTCAGCAAATCTATTTTCAGTTAACTTTACACGATTGTGTGTAATACCGCCTACCCATTTTGGAATATCTAAAATATGATTCCAATTAACATAAGTAGGAACAGCTAAATCTTTTTCAGAATATAAAAGTACCCATGTATTGGAAATAGTATCACGTTGATATAAAACACCACCAATATGATCAGGAGGTACATCATAATCTTCATCATGTGATGCATTTGCAACAGACGCCAATCTAGTAGCTGATATATTGGTACTTTCACACATTTCTTGATATGTGTTGAATCGTACAATTTCACCAGTAATAACAGCTCCTGCAGCAGTCTGGATAAATGACACACCGTATGGATTTGTATGTTCTGACATAACAGTTGTCCTTTACATTATATTATTAAATATCTCGAAGCATAACATGCTTTGGTCTTAAGGAGATTAATATGACCAGAAAAGAAAAAATCGAAAGTTTATTAAAATTTCAAGCAAAAATGCCTATGCCAAAAGAGTATATTGCACTTTTGGGAAAATGTACAAAAATGGTTTATAAATGGATTCCTCACATCAACAATGTTATAACGTATTTTAAAAATGATGGAAATGATGAAATAAAAGGCAGAGTTACAGCAAATAGTTTTAAACTACTTTCAGAATTAGAAAAGTATATAGAAAACACATGTGAAATAAGAATGTGCATGGTTTCATCTGCTTCTATGATAATGCTAATAGGATTTCATCATCCGTCTGAGTCTTCATTGAATAAATTTCAAAAACTACTAGAAGCATTAGAAAATGCGATGCTTGATAATTTTGTTATTATAGAACGATATAAAAAAGCAATTAACAATCATAGAAAACTTAATTTAAAAAATTGTAAAACTCCAATGACTATGGATGAAATACAAGAACAAGACTACTGGCCTGGTTGTGATATAACACGAGGATTTATTGAACACGGTATTAAAGTCATGGATCTTAAATTTCCAGAATAATCAAAAAAATTATATGCATATATAACTATTATATAGATAATAGTTAAGATAATAATAAGAATTGAAATAATAATTTTAATTCGAGCTCGTATGTGATATTCGAGCTACTTTCTTTTTTAGTCATAATACTGCTTTACGGGATGATTTTTGGTTTTGAATCATTTTGTAATTCCACTGAAGGACTCTGCACCGAAAGGTGCAGAGTCCTGATTTTATTAAATTATTTCCAAGAGCTTAAATAAGTTTCATCCATTAATTTACCATAACGATTAATGAATTGCGAAATCGCATTTTGAATAGAAGGACCAAGTTCATCAAGAACTGCTCTTTCTGCTTTATGTAAAGCATCATGAGCTGCAAAATATTTTCCGAGTGTAGTTTCAGGACCACATTCTGTTGAACCATTACAAGTAAATCCACAATTGCATAAAACTTTACGCATAAGCTTATTCTTGCAGCAGTCTTCTGAATTTACAAACATGGAAGATTTTTCTTTTACCCAAGATTTAATACTTTCTAATTGACATGATGTAATATCACCATTATCAACCATATCCTTTGTCATCGTACTAACTAAATCCAATGCTTCATTAAGATTAGTTAAAGTACGATTCTTTGCGCGGAAAGCAATATAGCCTTCTATCATTGTGACAGCCACTGCAGAAGAAATACAATCAGATGCATCATGATTACTACAAGCAGTAGACTGATCATTCTGAGGTGTAGCAGCTGCAACAACTGCTGTAGGAGAAGTTGCTCCAGCAACTGGTCCAGTAAAAAGTTCTTTTGAATAAATACTCATATATTTAATTCCTTTATATTAGAAATTACTTAAATTTCGACATGCAATCTTTTTTTATTTCAGACATTAATTCAATTTCGTTCATAATAAATTTCCTTATGTTGATAAATGAATCCAATAAAATGTCTTCTTCGATTTTTCTTCATACATATATTACTGTAATATGTAGTATCTAATGCTAATCACTTATATTTAATATAAAGGAAACAATTATGCCAAAACCACTTATACCAGATCGTGTTGATTTTAAGAAATCTTTAATATTATCTCAAGAACAACCTGTAGTTAATATTACTCACAGTGCTGATTCTGATGGAGCAGTATCTGGTTTAATCTGTAAACGTTTCTTTAGAGACGTTATGACAATTTCTACCAATCATGGCAAGAGAATTGATTATCGTAAAATCCCAAGAGGATCCATTGTTATTATTACAGACTTCTCATTGCCTGTTGATGAAATGAGAAGACTTTGTGATTTTAACACAGTTATTTGGATTGATCACCATCAAGTCTATTTAGAGCCAGAATATCAAGAGTTTTCTGGATTAGAAGGGTATAGAAGTACAGAGGCAGCAGGTTGCTATTTAGCATGGAAATACTTCTTTGGCGATAAACCAGTTCCGAGACTTGTTGAATATGTTTCTGATTATGATATCTGGGAATTCAAGTATCCAGAGACTTTAGCATTCAATTATGGACTTGGAATGTACAACATTCTTCCGTCTTATATCAGTGATGCTTTTAGTGAAAGAATCTTTACTGATGACAAGTTAATCGATTCTATTATCTCCATGGGAAAAAGAATCGATAACTATGTCAATACTAGGAATCAATTGCTCTGCAAATACAACGGATTTAAAACCAAAGTCTTTGGTATAGATGCCGTAGCAATTAATATGAGAAATACAAGTTCTAAAGTTCTTGATCCATTAAAAGATCAAGATCATCAGCTAGTTTGTACTTATGGATATAATTCATCTATATTTAAATATAGATGTTCGTTATACACAGATACTGACACAATTGATTGTAATGAACTTTGCAAAAGATTGGGTGGAGCAGGTCATAAATCAGCTGCAGGTTGCAGTTGTAACTTAGAAGAAGTTCCTGTCATTCTTCCAGCAAGAACTCCAGAACCACCAGTAGAAGAAGATTATGTCAGCATGATTGAAACTATGCATCGCGCAGATCCTCTGGTTATGAGATATGCAACAAATGGATTAGGATCTCTTGTTCGTTTGTCAGGATGGGCAGGAACATTTGAAGGATTATCTGCTTATTATGTTAACAATCCTCTTTGGTCAATCGATGCATTCTACAATACAAACATGATTGCAGATTATGATGTAGTCGTATTCTGGTCTATGTCATCTTCTGGATGGTATAGATATCGTGTTTATTCGCTAGAGAAAAATCATCTCACTCCAGAAGAATTTGTTAAGAAAATACCGGGAGGATTTATTCATGGATCTTCTATCTGGTATTATCGTACAGATGCACCTAAGAATCCATCTATGGAAATACCAAACCAATTAGATGCTAATAGTTCTTATACATACAACAGAAGTCAATCATTTAGTCAATATCCATACAAGAGATGGAAAAACTAAATTAATTAAGGAAAAACCGTCATGTATGAAAATCTCCCATTAATTACGTTAGACGATCTTGACCCTGATCAGATTATCACAAATGGTCGTAAGCCATATGCTGATGTGCATGGTCAGGATATCGAAAATATGATTGATAACGATAATAATGATGATACAGAAGATACTGTATCTGATGGAAACTATTTCGATGATAATCAAAAATCATTAGATGTTCAAGAAGACGATGATGATCCTATAAACTTTTCATCTGAAGATTTAAATGAAAACGATATGGATTTAATCAACGACTCTTCTGATGATCTCGATGATTACGGGAGCGATGATGATGACGAATACGGATACATCATTGAAGAAGAAGATTGATGAATTAACTACATTCTTAAACGAATGTAATAAGTCTTATTACAAGCATAATGTCTCTAAAATATCTGATCAAGACTTTGATAAATTTTTAAAAGAGCTTGAAGCTCTTGAAAAACAATATCCTCAATTTAAACATGCTGATTCTCCAACAACAAAAGTTGGCAGCGATTTAAATCGAGGATTTCAAACAGTTAAGCATAATAAACCTATGCTAAGTTTGGAAAATACTTATAACGAAAATGATGTAATCAAATTTGTTACGGGTATTCTAGAAACTTATAAAGAAGCTGACTTTGTAACAGAATACAAGATTGACGGATTAAGTATATCTTGTATTTATGAACAAGGTAAACTTGTTCGAGCCGTTACAAGAGGAAACGGTATAGAAGGAGATGATGTTACAAGAAACATCAAATATGTTCATAATGTACCAATGCAATTTCCTCCTTGGGCAAGTAGATATCTTGATGTTTCTAAAGAAAACTTTGAACTTCGTGGTGAAATATTCATGAGTTTCGAAGACTTTAAAGAAACAAACAAGATTCGTGTAGCAAAAGGACTTCAACCTTTAGCTAATCCAAGAAATGCAGCTTCTGGTACTTTAAAATCTCTTGATCCTTCTGTGTTTGAAGAACGTAAACTATATGCTTTGTTTTATCAAGTAGAAGGTATTCCGTTTGAAACACATATGAGTATGTATAAATGGATGGATGAGTTTGAGATAGCTCATGCTCCATACTACTACTGTGATAATCGTGTTTGTAATGGCATATCTCATGTTTTACAGCCTATTCTAGAAGCTATAGCAAAAATAGACAAATTACGTTCTATGGCTAGTTTCCCAACAGATGGTGCTGTGATCAAAACAAATCAATACGATATCAGAGAAAAATTAGGTTATACATCTAAATATCCAAGATGGGCTGTTGCTTATAAGTTTAATCCTGAACAAGCAAAAACCAAGATCAAAGATATTACGGTACAAGTAGGAAGAACAGGCGTGCTGACACCTGTAGCAGAACTTGAGCCAACGCATCTTGCAGGATCTCTTATTAAAAGAGCAACATTACATAACGACGATATGATACGATTACATGATTTTAGAATCGGTGATATTGTTATCATAGAAAAAGCAGGTGAAGTAATCCCGCAAGTTGTTAGAGTTGTTAATCATGCTCATAACAGTAATAAGTTCTATCTCTACGAACATGTACATGGGAAATGTCCGTGTTGTGGAGGCATGATTGTTAGAACTGAAGGCATGTCTGCATGGAGATGTGTTAATGAGTCATGTCCTGCTAGAATAAGAGCACAACTTGAATATATTTCAGGTAAAAATGCTCTTGATATCAATTGCATGGGAAGTGTTGTTTCACATGATCTTGTTGATCAAGGAAAAGTGAAAAACATATCGGATTTATTTAATCTGAAACAAAAAGATTTAAGTTATCTTGGTGTGAATGGAAATAAGATTTATAATTCTATTCAAGATGCTAAAACAAAAGATCTTGCTGATTGGATTACAGCTTTAGGTATTCAAGGTGTTGGACCTACAATAGCAAAAGAAATAGCTTCCAGGTATCATGATCTTTCTGATTTCTATGAAAACTATGAAGTTAAGAATCCTGATTCTGTTATAGAAAACAACATTAAAGAATATTTAAGAAATGATACAATCATAGCAGATTTACTTGAACACGGAATTAATCCAATTTCTCAAACATCTGATAACAAAACTTTAAATGGTAAAACTTTCGTTATAACAGGAAAGCTTAGTACACCAAGACATGAAGTTGAAAAAAGAATCACAAATCTTGGTGGAATAGTATCAAGTTCTGTATCTTCTAATACTGATTATTTAGTACAAGGAGAAGATGATAGAGTTTCGTCTAAAGCTAAAAAAGCTAAAGAACTTGGTATTACTGTTATCAATGAAAATCAACTTAATAATTTACTAAACAAATAATTATTAACCACTCTAGAAAACATCTAGAGTGGTTTTTCTTTTTTAACTACTAAAGAGGTTTTATTATGGAATTTGCACAACAAGCAATTACATTAGAAGAAAATGCAGTTATAACAAAAAATTACGATGAGAAAATAATTGTGCCAAAAGGTAAAGTATTATTAATAGAAGGCATGATAAACCGATTAATCATCTGTAATGAAGGAACTGTCATCGTCAAAGGAACATGCTATCGTATTAATTGCATTTTTGGGAAAATAATTGTTGAGAAAAATGGCTTTGTAAATAGTCTATATGCCATTAATGGTGATTTAGAAATAAATGGAACAGTTTATGAAATCGTAACTAGAGAAAATGCTAAATGTAAATTAAACCAAAATAGTGTTTGTAAAAATATAATTAATCAAGATTCCGACTTTACAATTTGCGAAAATGTAATCATTGACAATTATATTCAATTTGGTACTGATGCTAAATTGTCTAGAAACGCAAACAGTATTATACGTAACCAGGAATATAATAACTTCTTATTTTATTAATACGAAAGGGTATTAAATCATGAACACTGTACATGTGTGCTATTCAGTTGATGATGCTTATTTGGCATTATGTAAAATTAGCATATTTAGTGCTATTGTACATAAACATCCTGATACAAAGCTTGTGTTCCATATTCTTACAACAAAAGGTGATTTATCAGATAAATCAGTATTTGATAAATTTAAAACTGTAGATAATGTAGAAATAGATCTTATCGAGTTATCTCCAGATATGGATCAAAAAATTACAGAAATAGCAGATAAATTAAAATACGCAAAATCAATTTACACTAGATGGACAATTCCTTTCAACAAGAAACTCCAAGATATTAACAAAATTCTTTTTATGGATGCTGATGCAATACCAGTTAAGGATTTATCTGATCTGTACAATACAGATTTAGAGGGAAATGCATTAGGTGAATGTAAAAGCCAATATAGGATTTTACATGGATATATGGTTCGTGATATGTTTATGGATGACATATTTGTTAACTCTGGTGTTATACTTATGGATTGTAATAAACTTAATGAATTCCATATGGCAGAAACTATGTTTCAAGAATGGTTAAAACTTCCACCAAGAACTACGGATGAAATTATCATTACTAAATTCTTTTTAGATAAAACAAAATTTATACCACCACACAGAAATGTTTTGTATCCTCTTATTGTCGCAAATCTCCCATATTTAAAAGATATCTTTTATTGGAATAGTTTGTATAATACTAACTATAAATCAATGAAGCATTTATTAGAACAAGCAGATATTATTCACATGTTTGGTAGAAAAGATAATATTCAAAATATACCAAAATTAAACAAAGTGTATAATTTACTTTATAGTAGTATGAATGAATTTCTAAAAACAGGAATTATAAATTGTGATACAGAAAAATTAAAATACGAAATTGTTAATTTTGATAAATGAATATTGCTGTAAGTATATATAACTATAGTAGATTAAACCAAAGAAAGGAGTTATCATGATTTGTCCTTATTGTGAACTAAAAATTACAAGTAGTCAGATTGAGAAAAATGACGGATGCTGTCCACATTGTGGAACCCCAATAGATCATGCTGAACTTGATGAGTTTGAAGAAGAAATTCTTCACGAAGATGATACAGAAGACTATGAGGAAAGCTTCGGTCATCCAACTAGATCATATGAACAAAAAGACATTTTTGACGAATTCCTCGAAGAAGAAGAAAATTATGAAAGAGAAAAAGAAAATCATTATTAATTTGTGATAAGTGAAATACTATGCTCAGAACAAACCCACTTTATTGCAAAAGAACCAATCGTGTATTTAGCATCGATTGGTTCTGTGTTTCTGACATCCTTTCTGGTCATCATTACTAATGATGATAGTGTTATCAAAAGAACCTGTGCTCAATCGAGCACAGGTTCTGATTTTTCCATTTTAATTTCTTGTTCTTCTTCTGAAATTTTAACATAACCATGATACGTATAGAGAATTTCATCATCTTTAGGTGACCATTTCTCTACTTCACCTGTTTCTAAAAATCTCTGTAATCTTTTTTGAGATAAATCAAAGCAAGCTTTAACACAAGGCATACACCTATATATCAAAGGTTTGTATCCACAGAAATGCCATAAATAACTGCGTTCAACTAAATCATCTATGGATTTATAATTCGTACCATAAAGATAATTCCAACTATGAATATCGTTATACGCTTTTTCTGCGGATATAACGTGATACGGTATAGCATATTTAGGATCTAATAATCTGATAAAATTAGCAGATAATTCTTTAAGAATATACATATCACCCGTACATTCTTTTCTTTTACTAATCCCTATACACATTTCAGCAAAACCTATACTACGAAGCATTCTTAGATCCATTAATAACACAGATGATTCAATTGTATCAAATACTTTTATACTATCAGGAAAACCTTTAGTTCCTATATATAAAGGCTGTCTAACAGCTCCAAGAGGATATCCGTTCAAGTTAAGATTATATAAATCTGCTAAATCTTTTCTTGCTAGCATATCTATATCCAAATAAAGAACACGATCAACGTCTTTAAATATTTCTAATGAAGGAATTAAAAACTTTATATGTTTGAATAATCCTAAATAAGGTGTACTAACTAAAGTATCTTTTTCAAACAATCTAGAAGCATCAATTTCTTCTATAACTAATTCAATATCTTCTATTTTGTTAAATACATCAAATAATGATTTATCTTCAAGTGTTCCATCAAATAAAATATAAAATTTAATTTTTGTTTCTGGAAACTTTCTAAGAATAATGTCGTATATAGTCCTACGAGCTGATTGTATCCAATTTTTATCAAAGCAAAAGCAAATATGAAGTGTTGGATCCATTCTTACATACCTTTATAAAAAGTTGTTAAAGTAATATCATCTTTCGGTTCCCATTGCATGACTTGCTTTGATAATAAAAAATCATTTAATCTTTGCTCAGATAAATCAAATGCTGTTCTAACAATTGGATATTGATTATACATTATATCTTTATTACCCCTAAAATGCCAGGTATAACTATTCTTTACAAACTCTTCTATTGATTCGTATTTTACTTTAAAGAATTTATTCCAAGCTGATATATCTTTAAAAATACTCTTACCATTTGTTATGTAATGAATCGGTACTTGATATTCGGGATTGAGATATTTATTATGTCGTAAAAAGTAAACATTAATCATGTGATAATCTGATGTCACATCACATATATTTGCTCTACATAATCTTGTAAAATAAATATCTCTCATCTTTTTGAGATCCATAACAATCAAACCAGTATCTACACCATTTTCGGTAATATAGCAATTATGTACATCTGTATATCCGATGTGATAGCAATCTTTAACACAACCAAACGGCTTGCCCTCTAAATCGGTATTATAAATATCAGATAAATCTTTAAGAGTGAGTACATCTACATCTAAATATAAGACACGATCAATATCTTTAAAAATTTCTAAATCAGGAATTATTAATCTAAGATAGCCAAAAGTATTATGCCATGGTTGCAAATATCTTCTGGCATTTGGAAATTCTTTTCTACTATTTAAAGATATAGGAATAACTTTAATATTATTTACTGAATTAAATAGATCGAACTCATGACAATCATTTATGTTATCAAGTAAAACATAAAACGTAATACACGTGTCTTTATTCTTTCTAATAATAATATCATAGATAGCTCGTTGTGTAGATCTGAGCCATCCAAGATCTGTAGCAAAAGCTATGTGTAATTCTTGACTCATTATACCTGCTCTAATATTGTAATAGTGTCGTCGTCATATTCTTGAACAAATTCAACTTGCTTTGTTTGGAGAAAAGTGTCAAAACGTTTTTGTAATCTATCAAGTAATAAAGAAAGTGGCTTCTTCGTAACAACCGTACTTTTAATACCCGCGTAGTGAACAATTACTGTGCTTTTTAAGAATTCATTTAAAGATGTGTAATTTACATTATAAAAATCATTTAATAGATTAACATCTCTAAATCCTCTTGCATTAATAATACAACTAGCTATTCTTGCATTGTAGATATAATCAATAAATTTTATCTTATTAAAATAAAGTATATTAATTGTAACCTCATCATCTGCACCAGATGAAAAAGTTTCAGTTAAACATCGTTTTGTAAAATATGTTTTTCTTAATTCATTTAAATTCATTAATAAAATACCAACATTTACTACATCATACCACGGATATTGGTTTTTAAACTTACCATTAGTATAGCAATCCATTCTTGGTTTCTTAACACCAGCTAAAGGATAATCATCCATATCAATATTGTACAATTCTGACAAATCTTTTCTTACTAAAATATCACAATCCAAATATAGAACTTTGCCTATATTTTTGAATTCTTCTAATTCTGGAATTAAATATCTTAAATAAGTTGATTTGCTATTCATATAAAACGCTAATCTATATTCCCTATTAACATACATCTCTTTATCAGAATCACAGTCTATAGTAGATAATGTAACATTAGGTATTTGCTTGAATATATCAAACACCTTTACATCATTTATTTTATCACAAAGGATATGAAAATATAATTCTGTTTCAGGATTTTTATGAATAATGATATCATAAATACTCATACGGCACATTTGTAAATATGACTCATCTGTTATCATACAAATATGGATCATAGGCACCTCTCGTATTTTTTATAAGTATATATTTCTGTAAAGCATAGGATAAAACTTTTAACAAGGAGAAATGTGCATGAAAACATTAAATGATTTTGAAGACATGCGGATCACAAAAGTTTATAAGAATATATTATTTACTTCTGAAATAAAAGAGCATGACGACATAGCATCAATGATTCACGATGCCTATTTCTTTAATTATCATTATAACAAGGAAAAGATAGAACCAAAAATTAAATTTGTAATAGATGATGAGCAGCATAGTAAAGACGGTTTTATCATATCTAGAATGACTGAGGAAGCTCTGAAAGCTTCTCTCAGTAAAAATGCCGATGATGTTGTTGATTCTATTTTAGAAGTAGTATACAGATCTTTATTACTCAAAATAATTATTAAAGATCATGAAACAGTCGAATTATATTTTGTTGCTCCTATTGAAATAGGAGTTACAAAAAGGAAAAAGTTAACTAATAAATTTGTCATCACATTAAAAAGATCAATCGGAAGATTAAGTCATGGCCAAAATTCATATATTAATATGTTTAGACTTGATTCTGTTAGACCTATAAGTAAAATACCAAAATTAGTAACACTTTTTACAATGGAAGGAAACGAAACTATGAAAGCTCAAAATTGTTCTGAAATTTATGACATTGAAGATTACTTTAAAAATAAAAATCCAGAAATGTTTCCTAGTACAGATATTGAAGCATGTATCGATCATGCATTCAGAACATCTTGCAAGTTTAAGACAGATTATATCCGGCCTCTTGAAGGATACACTCCTTCAACTAAAAGGCACAATTGTAGTGCATTTGATACAATTGAAAATTGGTATGATCTTCAGTGTGCTATAGAGAAATCTGTAGTTGTTGAAATCATCCCTGGTCATAATAGACAAATTTTTATAGTATTTAAATGTAAAGAAGCAGTAGGATACGAAGTAATCAGACAAGCCGATATCGATGCTGAATATACAGTTAAAAATATTAACGGATGTTTAAGAGCAGTAGGTCCATTTGAATATGTAAAAAAGAATACAGCATTTTTTACTGTTGCACTTGATCCTGTTATAGTCGATAAGGACCATAAGAAAGAAGAATTTGCAGCAACCTCTGTATTTCCAGGATATCCTAAAATCAACCATCTATTTGATGGATTAAATGAAGGAGATGTTATCTATGGATCAGAAGTTATTGCTAGAGAATTACAGCCTGTAATGCTAGAAGAAAAATAAATGCTTTAACGTGTATAATTATATACACTTTTTAACTAACATAAGGAGAACCTATAATGCCAGATGACGACATAGTCGTAAACCCAATGGATCTCGTGCTATTACACGACGACATTAACACATTAAAAAAGTGTTTACAAATGTTGCCTTGGTACGAACAAAAAATACTCAATCTTAGATTCGGATTATCCGGAGATAAGCCAAAGACACTTAAAGAATGCGGCAATATATTCAAGTGTACTAAAGAAAATATTCAACTCCGTCAAAAAGCAGCATTAACTAAACTCAAAGAACTTATGTCTGATTCTGACAAATTTTTTGAATCTAAGCAATATACCAAATTGTACGATACCGCATTAACTGAACCATTATCCTAAAAACAAATAATAAAAGATCCCTGGTAGCATTATGCTACCAGGGATCATTCGGAGTATCCACGAATTGTATTTTTGTCAGGAATCTTCACATAACAGATTAGGACCGTCAAACCTAATCTCTACAACTCGCATACAATATTAACTATGTACACAAAAATATATTACCCAATTATCTTTTTACATTCTGTTAAATAATCATCAAACATTTGCTTAATTACTTTATTATTTTTTAGCATTTTTTCTTTATCTCCATGAAAATGTAAAATTACACTTTTCTCATTAAGCTCATCAATAGATTTGTAATTTGTTTTATATAATTTGTTATATAAATCAATATTACAATAGTTTCCTTTTACGATAAATTGTTTATGCCAACTATGATTGTATATAGGATCTAAAAAGAAAATATCATTAGAAGAAAATAAACGATTTATAATGTCTTGATCAATCAATCTATTTTTCTCTAAATAATCTAAACAAATTTTTGTAAAATTCATTTTTTGTAATTTTTTAATATCCATTATCATAACGCCTGTGTTAACTTCTTTATATAAATCTAAGTCAACAGGTTTATTATTAAACACACAAGCTAGACCATAGTCTTTGACGCAGCCTAAAGGCTTATCAGTTATATCATGAAAATACAGAGAGCTAAGATCCTTTTTAACAATAATGTCTGGATCTAAATATAGCAAGCGATCTAAATTTTTGAATATAGGAAGTTCCGGTATTAAGAGATCTAATTCGACTGCTTTTGTACAATGTCTAAATTGTAAATCATACGAAATATATTTATCTAAATCAATATTAGATGTATACACGTCTACATTTTTAAACTTTGTAAATCTTTTGAAAACAGAAAAATCTTTTATTTTATCTCCTAATATATAAAAATGTATAGGAGTTGATAAGATTCTTTCTTTAAGAATAGAATAAATAGCAATTAAAGCATAGTTAATGTAGTTACTATCTAATGTAAAACAAATGCGTATTTCATTATTCATGATTATTATCCTATAATTAAATTAACTTACTAATATAATAAGGAGATATAAATATGAACCTTATCGGTATTACAGGAAAACTCGAATCTGGTAAATCTACGCTTGCTTCCATGATCGTTAAAAAAGCAACAGTAGAATGCAAAAGATATGCATTTGCTTCTGCTCTTAAAAATATGTGTACCGATTATTTTGGATTTAAATGGGTAGATCTTTATACTGTCGAAGGAAAGAAAACAATTCATCCTCTCTGGGGTATTACAGCAAGAGAATTTATGCAAAGATTAGGCCAAGGATTAAGAGATGGTATTGCACCTGATGTCTGGGTTAAGGTTTTAGAAACACAATTATTAAGAGAACAAGAAACATTTGGTCTTGCTATTATCGATGATGTACGTATGCCAAATGAAGTTGAAATGGTACATAGACTTGGTGGTATCGTGATTCGTGTCACAAGACCTGATCATATCTCAGAGTCTACTGGTATTCGGAATCACCCATCTGAACAAGATTTATCAGATGATATCATCGATTTTGATATTGTAAATAGTAGCACAAAAGAAGATTTATTTGATTCTGCTAGAAAAATGATTCCTATGTTACAAAAGATTACAGTTGAGAATCACTACATAACTATACCAATATAAGAATTAACATCTTATGCATGCTGTGTTTAACTTACACTTAACTATTTTTATAAAGGAATTTAACTATGGCTTTGAATTTAGGTTTAGAAAATCTTCAAATTGAAGAGCAACTTCCTAGTCAGGAAGAACTAGCATTTGCTGTTGAAACTTTAGCAACAAAACTTGCTGTTAAAGCACTTGAAGAGATTGAAAAAAATGCTCACAACATTAAAACCATTATTGATACAACAAAGCAATTTAACTCCTCAGAAAGTCTTAAATTTGCTGAAACGCTACTTGGATTCAGTATTGAAGAAATTGTCGAAAAGACA
>Ga0310691_10001931_pt1 | contig 29603 bp, 33 predicted proteins | sample 176DNAGHGlowgp2_FD_203887 | JGI IMG/M metagenome (GOLD analysis project Ga0310691, IMG submission 203887) | Sheep rumen microbial communities from Palmerston North, Manawatu-Wanganui, New Zealand - 1766 DNA GHGlow gp2 (v2) (version 2) | ecosystem: Host-associated > Mammals > Digestive system >... | reverse complement strand
TCAAATGAGTGGATAAACGAACACTTTCGCGAGCCGGGGATGCCCTTTGAGGGGCTTCAGCCAACTGAATTGATTCAGAAGGTACGGCTTCCACTCACAAATATTAATTTTTAGAACTTACCTATAACTAAATCAGGTTATGCACCCTTTATAGCAACAATATATAGACAGGCTTTTATACAGAATGAGACAATCACATCAGAAGTTATTGGCGTGTCTGAAAACATAAATATTGGAAGTGATGTGACAACATTATTACCACAAGGTCCTGTTATCATTGAAAGTGGTAAAACCACTATACAAGTGGATAACAGCGTTACAATAAAAAATAATTTTGAAGTTATACCTAATGCTGAATTCGAAATTAAAGTACCTGAATAAAAGAGGAATAAACAAATTATGAAAAAACTTTCATTATTGGTAACGATATTGGTGATCTTTTGCTTTCAAATAAACTCAATTGCTAATAGTTTAAAAAAGGTCATTTACAATCAATTGTGTTACGAAGATTTGTTTGACACTATACAGGACATGTATGAAGTTCAGAACTTGATTCTTCGAGAGGTGGACAGTTATCAAGAAGATGTTTTCTATTATGAATTTATTGATGATAAACTGCACTTGTACGGGAATGTAAAAACAGGACTTGCTGACGGCATTACCCTGCAATGTATCACGCATGGTGATTCCGTGGACATCGCTCCGATTGAATCTCCAGACATGCTGGTCACCACTCCATCTTTGTATCGAGCAGACGTATGGTTTAACGTCTTGGAAAGCAATGTGAAAGTGGTCACTTACAAAGGCAAACAGATAGAAAAACGAGTCTATCAGGAAGCTCCATGCATGACGGCAATGTCGGCAGAGGGTGTGACAATGCGATTCTGTGTGCTTGATGAGACAAGTAGAACCTGCATGGTGGGTGTGGGCGATTACGATAGCCCTGCCATCGACACCAATATCCAAGGTATTGTGACTATTCCATCGATGGTGAACGGTTACTCTGTAGTGAAAGTATGCGCCAGAGCCTTTGCCTCTTGCGCCATCGATTCACTCATTATTCCAGAGGGTGTGAAAGTCATTGGAGCGGAAATGGTTGATGCATGTGTAAATCTGAAACATATCACCATACCATCTTCATCTGTATGGATTGGGCCTCAGGCGTTTTACACAGGCCACGACTTAACATCTGTGATTACATATATTAAAGAGCCATACATGCTTTGGCCTGCAAAATTTGTATTCACCACATGGGAGGATTACGATTTGGGAATCAACCATTGTGCCAATGCCATACTTTATGTACCTCATGGTACAAAAGAGGAATACCAGCAATGCCGAGATTGGGAAATGTTTGCTGACATCGTGGAGATTAACACAACAAATATTGTGACTTTCACCGATCCACATCAAACTTATAACATGTCGTCCATGTACGACCTCACAGGTCGTCCTGTCACCATACCAAGAAAGGGCATCTACATACAAGATGGTAGGAAGGTGATGGTAAAGTGAAAAATGAAAGACAAGAATTAAAAGATTTGAGTGCGTTGATTGTTATTCTCAACGTACCCATATTTGTAATTATACTATTTATGATATAAAGATATAAGAGACTTGTCCATTTCCGTTCATGTCGCTCATGTGATTAAGATCATAATCGCAACACGAACTGAAAACACAGGCATGGCACATTCAAGAAGCAAGTGATTCCTGGCAGCCCTGCAACATCGGTTCTGCCACAGGAACTATTGCCACGTTCCGCTCTCCCTCTTCAACAACTAACGCCCACCCAGCTCTCCCTATGTAAAACACATAACACAACATACGGTATTACATACGGTACAACTCCGTATAAACTTCCGTACTATTATCATTAACATGTTTCATAGTGTAACATGTTACATTAAAAAATAATCAAAAGTGGAAAAGGTGGGAAAAAGGTACCACCATAATTACCATGTAAAAAAATAATTGCAAAGCCAGGACGAGTTCTCCATTAGAGCCGATGGCACAAACGGAGAACGAAACGAACAGCGAGAGGATGATGACAGCTTTTCCTTTGGCATCAACAGGGTTGGCTACATACTTCACCAACGCAGTATGATGACCTTACTCAAGCTGTCATGCCCCACTCGCTTCTGATGTTCGTTCTTATCGCCGTACCTTTCCAACAAATCCTTTGACTTTTATTTCCCTGTATTTAGTAATCGTTAAAAAATAACTTGGTACAATTCATATGTCATCAGTTGGATTTGACAAGATAGTTCCATTCGGGCAGAAATTTGTCCTTGACGATGTGCCTTTTGCACTCACTCTCAAAGAGTGGGTTGCGTTCTCTTCTTGTCTCGTAGATTCTTCTGTTGATAGATGTAAACACAGCGAGTCCCGTTCTGGTTGTGGTCCTGGAAGCCATCTCGCTAGCTTCTTCGATCGTGTTGAACACGGCTCCGCTCCATGTTCTGGAAATCTGAGAGAAAAGCCTGTGCTCAATGGGGTTCCACTTGGAGCAGTAGGGCGGGTAATGCGCAACTCTGATATTAACCCCCAGTTTCTTCGCGGTCTGGATGAGACTCCACTTGAACTGCCAGTTCCTTGCATTGTTGGAGCCGCCACCGTCACAGAGAATGAGTATGCTCTTTGCATTTGGATATATGTGTCTGAGGTGCTGTTCCCACTGTTGGACAAGGCAGTCACAGGCGAACTCCGCTGTGTCATGGCTTACGCCGAAGGTCATGTAGCCAGTGTTCCGGCCTGTGTCGTAGATGCCATGCGGTATCATCTTTCCGTTGGAGAACGTGGAGTAGTCATGGTCGTTCACCTTCACAGGCTCAGTGGTGTAGGCACTGCCGTTGTCCCTTCTGAAATTGCCAAGCATCTCCTTCTTCTTCGTGTCCATGCTGAATACGGGAATGCCTGTCTCTTTGCACGTTCTTCGCAACTGCTCAATATTGCGGAACTGTTCGTCACGGAGTTCGCACTCTGCCATGGGCAGGGTCTTTACAGGCTTGCGGCTGGTATATCCCTCGGCACTGATGATTTGCCTGATGATATAGAGACTTATATCTATATGATACTGCTCAGAGAATATCTGTTTGATTTGCGAGGGGCTAAGCCGGAGCCACTTCGTGTTGGCGTCCTGCGGAAGCCCTGCAATGTCAAACTCCACGATCTCGCGGAAGATAGCGACATACTCGGGGAACTTGGAAAGTGTTTTCTTCCTGCCGCCTCCTTGCTTACGTACTCTGTCCTCATCAAGGTGTTCCTTGGACTGAAGCTCATGGCGACCTCTGTAGACGGTGTTACGGGATATGGGAAGTTTGCTACAGACAAAGCTTACGCCATGTCTGCCATTCCTTTCTGCTATAATGGCGACGAACTGCCTCGTCTGTCTCTCGTTCGCGTCTTTGAGGTACTCCATTTCCTTGTCTGTTATTATTTCTGCTGGATTATTCGTGCCCCACATAACTGCCTGAAATACAGCTATAAAGGTACGAATTTTCTAGCAGATTATAAAATATAAAGTGTTAATAATCAATAAGTTACGTGTAAAATATATAAACAATATGACTGAAATCTTGAGAGTGAAAAAACTGGTATCGAGAACCGCTTTAATGGAGTGGAAATCGTACCAAGTTATTTTTTAACGGTTACTTATCATTCTAAGAAATAATGCATATTCATAACTTAAAAGTTCCTGGTGGCATTGTGTGTCTGGGAATCTTTTTCTGCAAAGTTACTTTGTCTATGGTAAACTGCAAGGCGTGTCCTGTGAACAATCTTCCTTTAGGCAATAGATGCTTAAAGTGTATTCTTCACGACAGTCTTGCTTCGTTTTACCATATCCGAAGATTACAAAGCAGAAAAATCTTCCCTACACACTGCCAAAAGGCTTTGAATAAAGGGAAATAAACTTTTACAATATGAACACAACCAATTTTGAAAATCGACTGCTAACGCCAGAACTGACCGAGGCACTGAGCAGTTATCCCCTGTATTCCCAGGACGCAAAAAAGAAGGATGCCATGTGCATCGCAGTGTTTTACCTTGGAAACATCCGCTGGTACATCATGGAAGGACAGCAGGAGGGCAATGACTTCACATTCTATGGCATCGTTACTGGACTGCAAGAAACGGAGTACGGCTACCAGTCTGCAATCGAAATGGCAGGCATCACCTATGATGCAAGCGAGTACGGACTTGGCACTTTGAGGATTGAGCAGGACAAGGATTTCAAGCCTTGCACCCTTGCAGAGATTGAAGATACTGAACTACAAGCCTTCCTCTCTAAGCTTTATGACAGACAATAATTGTTTAACCCTATAAACATATCAGATTATGAAGATTATCGTAATGGACAGCGTGAATGTGCGCATCGAGGTTCTGAATGTTCCCGACCACATGATGAAAGAGGATGTAGAGGTGTTCTTGACTGAACATGACTATTCTCTCAATAATATTTCATGGATGGCAGCACCCATCGACTTTGTGCCGGTGCAGTTCCATGAATACGGCATCTGCCACTCGGATGGCGAAGAGTTGCACTTTGTTCGTCATGGAAAGCTGAAGGACTTTTCTATCTATGACAGTGTGCAGGAGGTAAAGCACCGCGAGCAGGAGGAACTTGCAGAAAAGCTCAGACTTCGTGGAGAGAAGGTGGATGATGGCTATGAATGGCACTTCGAGGGTGAATGTCCCATCGTTGCAGCATACGACTATGATGAGCCTTGCGATGTGGTTATCCTTTCAGTCAGAGTGGACAAGGACGGATATATCACCATCATTGGCGATGAGAAGAATGACCGAGGCAACGAGCATGAGATAGAAGTGGATGATGTCTTTCCTGGCCACTTGGACTTTATTATTCCAGAGATAGGAAAGTAAGTAAACTTGGGGATAGGGGGCAAATTTGCCGCCTATCTCTTGAAACTTTTACAACCAATATTTCCGAACAACTCCAACTATTCAAATAATCATTTACGCCTACGAATATTCCGAATCTTCTCTATATCTTGGGAAGTCATTTCCTCTGTTACCAAAGTGCCAGGGGGAGTAAGGTCACCAAATCGCGTTTCAAAGAAATCACATCCTGCACTATGATTTGTACAAGTGAAAGAGCGATATGGTACACCATTGTTGGAAAAGCCACTCTTCACTTCAATAATTTTTCCCTCTAAACATTTCGGACATAAATAGGAACCCACTTCAAGTTTGACAAGAAACTCGCTGATGAATGGTGACGGACGTTCAGAGTCATAAAGTACATACATCCTTTTCTTTGCCCTTGTCATCGCCACATAAAACAAGCGACGTTCTTCAGCAAAAGGATAATGCTCACTACGACTGAGGACAAAATCCAAAACAGGATCGTCTTCTATCAAAGAAGGAAAGCCGTATGCTCCCTGATTACAGTTAACAAGAATAACATGGTCGGCTTCCAGACCCTTTGCGGAGTGAACGGACAAAAAGAAAATGTCTCGTCCTGCTATATGAACCTTTATGCGATTATCACTAAGTGAAATGTTTCCCTTGAAGCCGACTGACTTAGCATCATAGTTATACCTTCCAACAAGAAGTATTGAATCATCCTTTGATAAGGACAGAACTATGTTCTCCACTATTTTTAGAACACCATCATTCTCTGACTCGCACTTTACGAAATTCAAGTAGGTTTTCTTCTTATCGCCTTTTGGTGTTCTGACAGCCTTTGGCTTTTGGGCAGGATTCTTCATAACAAAAGCTGATGACTTGTCGATAAGGGGCTGATGGAAACGATAGGTCGTTTCTATCTTACAGATTTCCGTATAGCCAAAGTATTCTTCAAAGTCATAAAACAGAGCCATATCGCTTCCTGCAAAACGGAAGATACTCTGCCAATCATCACCAACGCAATAAAGCTTTGTCTTAGGCTTATCCGAACGTAACGACTGCAACAATTTATACCTGTCAATCGATATGTCCTGGAACTCATCTACCAAAATATAATCATATTGCTTCCACAATCCATCACGGCAAAGGGAGGTTGCCTGAATGATGGCATCAGTAAAGTCTATTTCATAATTATTCTTCAATTCCTCTTGGTAGGCATCGAAAAATGGCTTTACCACTTCTGAAAGGATATACTTGTTTCGTTTCATGCCATAAGTCATCTGGTGGTCTTCTTCTGGAACCAGGGTTTCGAGTAAACCATCTATCGTTTTCTCATTAGCTTTCATCAATGTAATAAACGAGAGAATCAGTGTGAATACAGTCTTCTCCAATTGTTTATTACGCTTTACCAGCATGTCATACAATTCCTTGTCAGTACGATAATTGATTGGCACTCCATATTGGGTTAATTGATCAACAAGTTTCTGCTCAACAAACCCATTATGGAAATCTGCACTTGTTGTTTCTATGAGAACCGTATTGTACTGTCTATGTAAATTCCGTTTCCACTCAATACCTTCAAGATACTTCTTGTTGGCAGTTCTCCAACCACCTTTGGTTCCTGTACCAAACCAACGAGGGGTTTGACCAAATCTGTCTATGGCGAAATGCTCAAGAAAAACACACAACCACTGTCCTGCACTATTTTTATAATATATAGTGAAGTCGGGGTTATACTGGCGATATTCATGTGTCCTTGTATTAAAAGGGTAATCACATTCATATCTGAACGAGAGTCCCATCCGTGTAAGGATGGAGCATATACGTTTTTCCTCTTCACTTCTGGTAAAAATTATTTTCCCATCCATGTCTGTAAACAAAGCCTGAACACCGTATTTCTTCCTGTCTTCAAAATAGGAGAAAGCATCAATATAGTCATGTTCCAACTTCATCAACGACTGGAGGTTGATGATATAATGATCTATCGCCTTCAAGAAACCGTCATTCTCGCATATCAGCTTTCGGAAAATGATGAGAGGTACATCTGGGGAACATATAGATGGAGCTTGACCTGTCAACTCGGCTATTATGTGATAAGCAAGGCTATGGAATGTACCTACATTCAAGCCTGGTATCTTAATGCGCTCAGACAATTCGCCTGCAGCTTTCTTCGTATATGTCAAAAGAAGAATCTTGGAAGGATTGACACCCTGCTTCTCTACCAAATACTTTGTTTTGCCAACAATCGTGGATGTCTTTCCACTTCCTGCACTGGCTATCACCAGACAGTTGTCTTCAAGCTTCACTATAGAATCTCTTTGCTGCTGATCGAGCGGATATGTTCCCAACACTTTGTCAAAATACAAACTGTTAGCTTCCAGCTCCGACTTCACAAATCTTTTGTTATGCTCCAGTCGCTCTTTTTCTATGTGTTGGAAAACAGAATGAAGTTGTTTTACATCTTCATCTGAAACATATTGTGCATACTTGGGAAATACAATATCAACCTGTTCCTCGATTTCTTGATACAACTCCATCAGCTCATCAAGTTCGGAATGGGCAAAATAATGCGAAGGACTAACGCACAGACGATAACTTTTCATCAATGGTTTGGCATTTGTCTTCAACGCTTCAATAGCAGAAAAGACCTTGTGATTTTCCTCTTTCCTTGATTGACTATAACTATCCAAATTATAGAACCGTTCAAGACCTACTTCCTTGATGATTTCCTCTTTATAATATTTATTATCTTTGAGGTGATGGAACTGTTCAAAGAGGGAAGCGTATTTATCCTTGAATGACTCTATTTCAACATCATCAACCATACGAGTAGGTTGAAACAATTCATCAAACTCTCTCAATGCCATAGCAACCTTGATTGATAACGATTCCACCAAAGCCTCGAATTTGTCTTCTCCTATCTTGCGAATGATAAAAAGTATTAAAAGTATTGCTATAGCTAAACAAAACAGGACAATAAAATAGATCATGACTTTCTATTAGGTTCTATATGATTCATCTGCAAAAAACGATACACGGTTGAACGTGACTTTATACCCAGTTGGCTCATGATGTCAGGTATCAACATACCTCCCTTATAAAGCTGGGCACAGGCATCTGCCTTTTTATTATGCTCAATTTTATGCCTTCCCATCTTTTTGCCATTAAGCATGGCAACAGCTCTGCCATGTTTCGTTCTCTCGATAATCAGATTACGCTCATACTCCGCAAGAATGGCAAAAATCTGCATCACCAATTATCCACTGGGTGTTTTTGCGTCTATATTATCACTCAAGGAAACCAGGTTAATTTGCCTCTTTTGCAAATCATCGACAATGCTCAGCAAATCTTTCAAAGAGCGTCCAAGTCTGTCAAGCTTGTAAACGACAAGCTCGTCACCCATCCTGATGTAAGACAACAGTTCGTTCAGAACGGGACGCTCCTTGACTCCCGACTCTTTTTCCTTGTAAATCTTTTCACAGCCAGCCTTCGACAAACTATCAAGCTGCATGTCAAGATTCTGACCAGTGGTAGAGACTCGTGCATAACCAATTCTCATAAGGTGTACGATTAAATTAGATTTTGCAAAAATACAAAAATCGAACGAAAATCCGCTTTTTTCTTAACCCTTTTTTCTTTGTTCTTGAAATGTTCGATTTAATCCTAATTTTATCGAACAATAGCATCTGTTTCTAACGCCCACCTACTCTACCCTTCTGCATTTCCTTCAATATATCTATGATTCGACATTGGGATTCATCACTCTGTCTGACATATTCTGTGCAATATTACTTAACAGGTGCCAAACTCCAAGACGGACGCTTTCGTGTGAACATGAAAAAATCTTCCTCACTCCTGAGCGTATTTTTCCACATCCTTTCTTGGATTATTGGCATACCACTGAGTTTAAGATGCACATAATATCCCTGACCGAGTTGATAAATGCTCAATAAAGGGAAATAATTTAAATCCTTCCTACTTATGAATACTCGATTCACTAACTACCTCCAGTCTCTTACACCTAAGAAAAGAGACATCGCCAAAGAAGCAGTCCAAGAATACCTGAAGGGCGAAAGCGAAGATATTCAAGTCATCAATACAGCTCAAAAAGCATTCATCTATTGCCAAGACCTCCAACTTGAGGAAGTGGAACATGCAGAAGTGCTTCTACTGCGCAACAACTGCAAGCTTATCAAACGTGTCAAAATTGCTCAAGGTGGACTTACTGAAACTCTGTTTGATGTGCGACTCATCATGAGAGAAGCATTACTCAACAATGCAACTGCAATCATCATGGTACATAATCATCCATCTGGCAGTAATCGACCTTCAACCATGGACAACCAGCTTACAATGAGCGTGAAGAAGGCTTGCGACATCATGCGAATCACATTGGTAGACCATGTAATCATTGCAGATGACTATTATTCGTTCAGGGAACAAGGAAAACTCTAATCAAAACTACTTTTAAAAAAAATAAAAATATTATTTTCTTGCATGTAAAAGAATAATATTATATCTTTGCAATGAAATTATTATAAAGCCTATGGAATCATTTAGAAAAAAAATCCAAAATCAGATTGATAAGATACCTGAAGGGCGTATCTTTACTGTAAAGAACCTTGACTTTGATGTAAGCAAAACCGCAAACGTCAACGCATATTTGTATGAACTTGTAAAAAAGAATAAATTGAAGAGAATAAAGAAAGGAGCATACTATAGATTTGAATTATCCAAACTTGGTCTTGGACCGAAACCAGTGTATCAAGAGGAGAAGATCAGGTATATAATATCTAAAATTGGAGGCTATCAATCAGGTTATTATATATATAACCTCATGGGGCTGACCGAACAAGTCCCAGCCGTTATTACCATTGCAACACCCAATCCTGTCAGAGAATTTAAGTTCGTAAATCTCAGAATAAACTGCATAAAAGCCTACAAGGAAAGTGTAACGTCTGGAGAAATAGAGTATTTGAGAATTCTGGATGCCATTAGGCAAATGAATCATATCCCAGGACGGACTAGCAGTGACATCTACCAAGATCTGAAAAAAAAGTATTTCATGAAGTACAAAGACAAGGATATAAGAATGATAGTAAAATTAGCTGGTTTCTATCCTCCCAAAGTGAGAATGACAACAGCTTCACTTTTGCAAGACACTGGACATATAGAAACAAGTAAGGATTTAAAAGAATCGGTAAACCCAATTACCAGAAATAAATACTTAAAAAGGGAAATATATGAGACTACATGAGGATAAAGAAAGGTTCAGGGAACTAATAGAATATTCTGCTGAATATTTTGGCTATAATGAGTCAAAGATAGAAAAGGACTATTGGATAAGCACGATTTTAAAGGAGTTATCTGAAAATGAATTTGAAGGAAACGTGTTTTTCAAAGGAGGCACTTCCCTTTCAAAAGCCTACCACATCATCGACAGGTTCTCTGAAGACTTAGATCTATTTGTTTACACTGGTAATGTGGCTTCTTCCATAACAAAGGAAAAAACACTTAACAGGAATGTGTACAAGTTTATTACGGACAAACACCATGATATCTTTAATGCAGACTTATCACAGAGCGGCGGACGATTCCGCAAGGCTGTGATAAATTACGAACAATTATTTTCCGACATTCAGCTGAAGAAGAATCTTGAAGTCGAAATAAAATCATGTGATTTGAAAGACAAATCAATCATGTTCTATCCTTCTGATAGAAAGACAATTCAATCTCTAATTGGAACATATCTTGATAAAATGGGAAAGGGAGAGTTAACTAAAGAATATGGACAAGAAGCGTTTCAATTTAATTGTCTGAATCCAAGAAAGACTATATGCGACAAGATTTCAAGATTAACAAGGCTTTCATACTCAGATAATCCAATTGATAAAATATCTGCTCATATAAGGGATGTCTATGACCTGCATAAAATCATACAGAATGAAGAATACACATCTTTCGTTCACTCCAAATATTTTCTTGACGGTATGTACAGTGTTTGTGTTGAAGACATAAGTGACGATATGGCAAGAACACACTTGTCTTTGGCTAACGCTTTGTTGTTTTCCAATCCCTCAAGAGTTTTGGAAGCAGATGCTGTCAAAACTGCATACAATGACAATTTAGCCAGCCTTTTGTTCAAGATTGACGATTTACCAAAAATAGATGATATAAAGTTGAGTATGTCCGTTTTCCATAAACGTCTGAGACGGTTTGATGAATACCGCGAGGCAAAAACAAAGGAATCAAGAAACAGATTATCTAACGTTGAACTATCTACAAATGGAGTAAACGGCTTGGAATATCCGATTATCAGATGCTGTATAGACAACATACAACAAAACTGGAAGAAAACTTCATCAGATGATGCAAAATTGATTAGACAAGGATTATTGCCTAAAGATGTGGCTGCACTTAAATGGTTTCGAGAAGAACTAGATGACAACAACCTTTCATATCATAAAGACGCAAGTCTTGTGAATAATGAATACGTCATATCCATAGCCGTAAGGCTAACAAAAGCTCGATACCCAGACAAAGAACTATCCGAAGAAGAACATAAAAATATTCGGAACTATTTCTCTCAATTCAATAGCAGAGAAGAAAAAGACAAAGCTATACTTGAAATATGGGATGAAGCAGAAAAACTACCTGAAACAAACAAAAATGGAAATTGGCTGAAAGATGCAAAGGATTATCTTGAACAGTTAGCTGAACTTAAAGAAGATTTGTCTCTTAATAACGGCATGAAAAGATAAACAAGCATATTTAAATTTTCAATAATCTTAAAATCAAACAGAAAAAGGACGGGATAGCACCTCGTCCTTTTTCTGATTATTGATACTATACTCAAAATGGTAGTTCCTCTTGCTCGTTGAACACCTGGTGCTCGGGTTCTTCCAGCTGACCCTCGTTATAATCATCGTTTGACTGCTGTTTTGAGCCACCAGAACGAATAAACGTCACGTTCTCAACATTGATGGACTGCTGGAGCAACACATTTCCTGAATTGGTTGTCCAAGTCCCAACCCTCAATGTACCATTCACCATAATAAGCCGTCCTTGCTTCAATGCTTCGGAAAGCTTTTCGGGGTTTCTTGCGTTGTTCAAGTAAATATCATACCAGATTGTCTTTTGCTCACCTTTGATGAAAGCATCCTCTGCCAAGGAGAAAACAATCACTTCTTTTTCCTTGAACTTCTTGATTTGCGCACCGTCCTTACCGATGCGACCCGTTACTGTGATAATTGCCATAACTGCTTATTTTAATGTTAATAATCAAATGTATTATTTTAAAAACATGTAGCATCCCCCCCAAAAAAACATTTATCTTCGGAAACCTTGAAACTGGTTCTGATCTTGACTGCGAAAAGCATCCATTGACTTCTCAAAGTAGTTTTGAAGATCAGCCTGTCGGTTTTCAGAAACAGCCAAAGAATAGTTGGCGAGGTAATTTAGAGGAAGAGCACCTGCATGGTAAGCATCGACAACATTCTTATTGGACACAGCCAGATTCTTCTCTTTACCATCAACTGTCATTTGAAGGTAAACAGTATTCTCATCGACAAAGGGAATTACTTTGCTGATGCGAGGGTTCAGCGGCACGTTTGGGTACTGCTTGTATTTCGATGAAGAATTCTGAACATCCGAAGCGTCCTGATTCTTTTTTTCAATAATAGTCCTGACACCTTCATGCTCTCTCATAATCTTTTCCAGCCTCAGTTCCTTCTGTTTGTTGCTCAAATTCTCAGGGTGAGTGACTCCATATACCTTCAGAACAGTCTCTATATCGTACTCCTTGAAATTCTTCCAAGGATTGGTCATATCTTTCTGATACGGTCTCGATGCTATATCCTTTACGATTGCTGGAGCATTTGGTAATTTAGCTTCTTCCTTGAATCTTAGGTAGCTCCCATATGCACGAGCCTCACGCAGATTGAGAAAAGCATGCTGATCTTTTAGGGATGGCACAACACCTGTGGTAACGGCCTTATCAATCCTGGCCTGAAGCCTTTCTATGGCGGCTTTCTGCTCCTGAGTTGTGTACTTTCCGCTTCGAATGTCGCGGATAGCAGAGTTGACTAATTCTTCATCCTTCTGGGCGGTAAAGGCTACGGCACCAATTTTGCTGGTTCCAGTCTGAGCCGATGCAGGAGATGTGCTACCTCCTGATTCAACACCTTCACCCTTGCTTATTTTCGACTCCTTTCCAACTATAAGTTCCTTTACACGATTAACTACAGGAGAATCAAATACTTCTTCAGGTTCTTTGTTACCCAAGAAGACTTTTTTAATAGCATCAAAAATACTTGACATAAGTTTACAATTTTTAAAGTTAATAATTAGAACTATATATGTATTCCTGCAGAACGCTCTTCCCTTTGGACATCGTTCGCCGTTCTACTGATTTGCTCATAGTTACCTGATGCTATCGACGATAACATTTCAGACAAAGACTTTCCTTTGTTCGGGTTCTTGTCTGAGTACTGTTCCATGACTGGCACATCATCAATGGTTTTCTGGGCAATGGTATTCAGATAATAAGTGGCTTCACGATTATTCCAATACTCGAAGATTCGGCTGTCTTGATGACGTTCTCGAAATTCTTCTATATGCTTGGTTGTCAAAAGTTCCTTGCCAAAGGGATTCCATATACCCTCTCGCAACATAATCATGCGAGCGGCATGGACATCAGCGGCTCGTTCATAGCCAGTGTTATCATGTGGAAGACAACTAATTATAAATTTATCAAATTCAGAATCATCTCCAAATCTTATTTTTGAGAAAGCTCGCTTTGCCTCTTTGTAATCCTCCTTCGACATGAAACCTTTATCATAGACATGCCAGGCCGTCGCTGCAACGACACTACCATAAAGTTTCATTGCCTGTTCCTTGTCTGGTTCCGTTTCATTAATTCGATTCAATGGACTCGTTGAACTGCCGTATGAATCGGAATTTCCCAGACTCTCTCCTTCTCCCTGATGATAAACACCTGGGTTGATATTATTAGGATTATAAATATGATGGGCAATTTCATGAGTGATGAAACCCAATGAGTCAAAGACAGCAGAAGGTGTCTCATACCCATTTGGAATGAAAACCACTGATTTGCCATCTTCTTTAAAATCAGTACGACTTTGTAAAGGATAATCACAGACTTCAAAGGATATCTCATTGTACGCATTCTTCGCTCGGTCAACAACCGTATTGTATAACTCTGCATCCGTTTCGGACATGTCTGCCGAAGAACTATGATATCCTAATGACAAGGCGGTTCTTTCCTCAAAGGCAGGAGAACGGAAATAGGCGAGACTGAGCAGGATGTCTCTCTGCACCTGTGGGGAAAACTTAGCAAGGTTGAACATTTGTGAACCACGCCTCAAATCATCTGCATCTATCAACTCCGAATCGGAAAGTGGTGCGCCACTTACTTTCAAGTCTGACAGACGAGTTACAATGTCATTGAGAAATACTTCCTCTTCGGAACGATTGTCTCCTAATTTGAATTGATCTATTAAGTTTTGATGGATTGAATCTGACTGTATCATAAGAATCGTCTAATTTAGTGTGGAGTTCAAAAGTTTTTTTTAATGTTCTCTCTTGTGAATTGATTCAGTAGAGTCTTGCTCATCATATTGTGTGCTGTTGGTACCTTGCATTCCGAGTGTCTATGAGTATCATAGCTGCTGATACCTTCGCTACGAGAAATTGCAACACTTAGTAGCAACGTCCCCAATCGCGGCTGTTTGAACCTAACTGATGGAAGGTACTTGCCGAGTGGTCATGCCCTCAGCTTAACGCTGAACAGCCAGCGCGTCATCTTTTCTTTTTCTACAATACGGAAACCTTTATCTTGTACATCTTCGCCTTATACTCTATTTTCGACTTCAAGGAGAAGTAAGACCAGTTTCTCAGGACGAATGGTTCTCCATGCTTATTCTTCTCAACAGCATCCTTTTCCCTATCAGCCTGGCTCAGAAGTATAATCTCACCGCATTGGTTCTGAACGGCGAGTGTCACCAGTTTCTTTGAATACATGTGCAGCTTCGTTTCCACATAATTCAACTCCAACTGATGGAAATGGTTGATGGACTTCAGTTTCTTTCCTCTGCCATGAGCACCTTTTGAGTAACGGGCATTGATCTGACAGCGGCGCATCGCTTCCTGGATCTGAGTACGACGGTGATTGAATTCCTCCTTAGTGCCTATAGTCAGCCAGTCATTAACGTCAACAGCATCATAGCCCAGCATGGCATCATCCTTTGTCGTACAGACTATCGGAACGAGGACATCTAAATAAGCATAGAGCTTCCTGTCCTTCTTCAGTTTCACCTCTTTGGTCGGCATATCGACACATGCACACAAGAACATCTTGTGCTTTTTGCCTTTGTCCGAGGTCGTGCTGGCAGCAGCTTCGGAAAACAGCAAAGAGGATGAACACAGCTTGATTTCTCCATTCATACAGCGTTCAATGACAGAACGGTTTCCAGAACGGTCAATGCCGAATTTGAAGACAAAGGGAATGTTGAACAAGGTGAAATGAATCTTATGGTCCAACTCGTCTTCATGGAGATTCGAAATGCAATTTGCAGGGAACGGTATCGGAATGTTCTTCCTGTAGCTCCTCACAGAAGCTTCTCCCCTGAGGAACAACTCGTAGGTTTCCTTGAAGGCTTTGGAAACGCTCTGGTTCAAGCTGTTGTATATGGCAGATGGTAGCTTTCCCTTGAATTCGGACGAAATCATCCGATAAGTGGAATTCTGCTCAGAGTTTCCCTTTTCCTTCTTGAGGATGTCGGAAGGAAATACAAACTTCTTGGTTGTAAGGAACTTGTCTCGCAGCTCATCGTCTATGTTGGCAAACTCTGCCATCTGGCACTGAACAAACTTATGGGCAACAATCATGTTGGCTGCCCTACGGACATCAGCCAGCCACGAATAGAGGGTAGAAATATATACTTTCCGCAAATCGGGGTCTGTCTCTGATACGTAACACTCTATTTTTTTTGTGATAATCATAAGCCATTATCTATTTCATGATTTTAAATTCATTGCATCTGTCACAAAACCAATAGCTCTTCTTTGTCTTTTGAGAAAAGCGACGCTGAAGCACACTCTGGCACTGAGGACAAAGCCTGACTAATGGTTTCGACTTGTTATCCTCATAGAATATCGGTTTCTTTGTCACAGGGTGAACACAAGCTGCATCCTGGCATATCCAAAAATACTTCTTCGTCTTGGGCGAATACTTTCTTGCTAAGCTATCGTTACCACAAACGGGGCATCGGACGTTTGACACTTCTTCTTGATGAGCAGATGCTTCTCTGTCCTCTCCATTACCAACAAACTCAAATTGATGGTTTTCAGAATAGGCTATGTTCTGATTTACCATATCCTCTATCTGCGACATATAGGAATCAAGAGACAACTGCCCGGATGCAATGGATGATAAACTGTATTCCATCGCTGCTGTCATGTCTGGCAAAGTCAAGCTCTTGTCTATATTGTCAATCATGGATAGCCCAAAGGATGTTGGTATCAATTCCTTTCCCTTTTTTGTCAAACATGGTTGTATCTTGGATTTCCCCGATGTGGTTGCAAGCAAATCGGAAATGATGGTGTCACGAGTAGCTGGAGTTCCTATTCCCTTGCATTCCTTCAGCTTGTCTCTATTCGGATTGTCCTTCGAGACAAACTTCCAGATATTGGTCATCGCGGAAATCAGAGTTCCTTCGGTGAATCGCTTCGGAGGTGTGGTTTGCTTGTCTTCAATCTTCACATATTCAGATGCCAAGCTTTCACCCAACGACAAAGACGGCAGCACGGTGTCCTTCTCATCATCTTCTGATGAATAGACAGCACGGAAGCCTTTCTCGACTATACGCTTTCCTCGACCCTCAAAAAGATAATCACCACAAGTCAACTCAAAGGTCATCGTCGTGAACTTGCATGGTGGATAGAACTGCAAGATATAGCGAATGGCTATCATCTTATAAATCTTTCTCTCCACATCTGTCAAATTGTCTGGCTTGACTCCTGTAGGGATGATGGCATGATGGGCACTAATCTTTGAATCGTCGAAACAACGGCTCATCAGCGAAGCATCTGCTCCGACTGCCTGCTCAAAGCCACCACCGACTAAAGTTGCGAGAATCATTTCACCATCTTCGTGCTGACTCGATGGAAGAAAGTTGCAATCGGAACGTGGATAGCTGACAAGCTTCCTCTCATACAATGCCTGAACGGTCTGAAGCACTGTCGATGGGGAAAAGTTGTATGACTTGTTCGCCTCTATCTGCAGCGTATCAAGGGAATATGGCAATGGAGGATTTTCCTTACCTGGTTTCTCTTCGGATTTCTTCACAACATAATCTTTTCCCTTTATTGCATTGACAACTCCTTCCAAATAGGACTTGTCGATGATACGGTTCTCGGAATCCAAAGGGGCATCATCGCCTGGTTTCAGCACAACGGTGAATTTCACTCCTTTTTTCTCAAACCCAGCCAAAAGGACATAATAATCGACAGGACGAAAATTCTTTATCTCCCTCTCCCTGTTGACTACCAGGGACAAAGTAGGTATCTTTACCCTGCCGATTCTCCACACTCCATATTGACCACTCTTCTTTGCATTGACGGAATAGGCACGGGAAAGATTCATGCCTACCAGCCAGTCGGCTCGTTCTCGTGCAAGCCCTGCATAATACAGGTTCTTGTACTTGTCATTCGGCTCTATTGAAGCAAATGCCCTTTTCATGCTGAGAGCATCCTTGGCGTTGATAAGAATACGTCGCACCTCGCCATGATAACCAACATAGTCAAGAATCTCATCAACAAGCAGCTGTCCTTCCCTGTCTGGATCACCTCCATGAACAACTACATCTGCATCCTTGAGCAATTTCTTGATATAGTCAAAATGCTCCTTGGTCGATGCTGAAGGAATCTTCTTCCAAGTCTTGGGGAATATGGGATATTCCGAAAATGACTTGTACTTTTCATCGTAGGCACCAGGCATGGCTGTTTCCAGAATGTGACCGTATGCCCATGTGACATATATATCATCTTTCTCATTCCACAAGCTATAAGCATGGGACATCTTCGTTCCTTGGTACTTTGATGGCCACAGATACGAAGCAATCGCTGAAGCTATGTCTGGCTTCTCGGCAATATAGACTGTCTTCATAACCTTAATAATTTATTCTATAACATGATTGGATGGCAGATCCTGATGCTGGTGGCAAATGGAATCGCGCTCTTCAGACTCCTCTGCCCTGTCATTTGCAGAGAACAAACGAGCGAGAAACATGACAAGACACAAGTAGATGATTCCAGCGCATAATGCAAGCAACATAATGTAAATAATTTTCACTGCTTTATCTTTTTAATGATATTCAAATGAAGAGTTCTCCTTGTTTGGGAAGGACTCTACCACTAATCGACTCATGTACACGGTTTATCTCCGCATCCACCAACTTCTCCAGACGCTTGCTCTCGGCAAGGGTTCTTGGATTTCTTGTGCGGAAATAATCTCGTTGCTGTTGACGCATATCAGCGACAAGTGTAAAAAAATCTTTTGCATTCATAGTTCTTTTACAAATCGTTGTTGTGAAAAAGGATGTGGACTTACTCTCCGACGCTTTTAATTCCACTTAAGCCCACTCCTTTAATTTTTAGTCGGTAGCTTGTACACATTTCCTATGACAATCAACCAAAAGATTTGCCATCTTCGTCCATTCTCCATTTCAAACATGTTTCCTTGTCTCTTAGAAACGACTGTTCCAAAGGAACAAATTCGGTGAGAGGTGTGTCATAGCATAACCGTAATGCAATCTCTTCAGCCTTGAATAGCACAGGAAACAGGTTTTCATGTTCTTCAAGAGAACACAAGTCCTTCACAACATTCGGATTTGACAAAAGTCCCTGAATGGAGGAAGACAAGTACATGCTGAGGTTTTCGTCATGTTCCTTGGGAAACAACAACCCATCAACCCTGATTGTTTCATCACAACTCATGTTTACTACATAACCATTGCTTTGAAGTGCCACAATGAGGACATCGCTCTCTCCTTTTTTCTTAGCAATCATTAAATCCATAACTTCAACTTTTTATCAAGTATTATTTTATTTGTTTTGCAAGTCGTCATAAGCATAATGTTCGATGATTGTCTTGCCATATATTTTTGCAGTGCTATATTCGAGAATACAACCCGAAGAGGCTTTCCAACCTTGGTCAAGATATATGGCATCGCTATCCATGACCGCCTCGATGCAACGTCCCATGGCTTGAGCCTCTGAATACTTTCCAAGGGGATTGAGGTCAAAGGAAGAAACGACTTCATCATACTCCGCGAAACAATTACAAGAATCGGATGTGAAGATCGTTTCTTTCAACTCTTCCACACGACGCTTGGCTGCAAGATATTTGCTCGTGAAATCTTGCTCCTGTCTTGCGTTGATGGGAGTCGCTATGTATAATCTCTTTTTCATAAAGCAAATCTAAGCATTTTTCACCATCAGATAATCCATACCATACCGCTGCATCCACTCATTGTAGTGTTCGACAGCTGCATCACCATGAAGTCCCATGCGGTGACGCTCCTCCAATTCTTCACGCAACACACTGCGTTCCTTTCGCATGGTCTCTGACAACTGCAACAACTCCTGCTCTATTTCCTTCATTCTTCTGCAAGTCTGTTCCATTGCTTTTCAATAAAGGGAAAAAATAATTAAACGGTTTGCTTGAATTGATTTTCAACACAATAACGGCCTACCTTGCGATTTGGGTCAACACCATACCTTTTTAATATATAGAAGATACTGCCCTTGCACTTAAAACCAGACTTCTTCATAATCTCTGGAATAGCATAGCCACCATTATACATGTTGATGACCATCGTGTGACGCTTCCTCATGCGCCGACTACCGATACTGTCTGGATTGATTACTCTCGTGATGGTTGAATTGTTGTCATTAGCATGCCTGATGGCACTTATCTCTGATGGTAACGATGCAATCATGTCAAAGATGTCATTGATTGTTGTCTGCTGAAATAATTGGCCAGACGTGTCTATCCTATTACTAAGTGAGACAAGACGCAAATGCTTGGTCTTAACAATCTGCAAGAGGAATGATAAATGGGTGACTCCACGCAGAGCATTACCCACACTCATAATGTATAATTCGTCACCATCCTGAAGACAACTTAGAAGAGAACGCCACTGGGGACGGTCGCGCTCCTGCTCTTTCTTGTCAATAAAAACCTTTTGACATCCGAGCTGTTCCAGCGCACTCTTCTCCTTAATAATTTGAGGGTTATTTCCCTCATCATTTGGGTTATAAATATAGCCAAATCTGTTCATAGTACAAATAAAATTTATGTTTTCGACTGCAAAAATAAAACAAATTAAATAATTAGTCAATAATTTAATCGACATATTTTCAAAAAATTAGTGTTTTTTCATGTTTTAATAGGCTTCCAACAACTTAACTCTGAACTTTTTTCGTATTATTGCTTAATTTTTTGAGCATTTATTTTTCAATTTAAGGAAAATGCTCTATATTTGCAGCATAATTACAAAAATAAACAACATGAACATAAGGGTCTTTAAAAAATCATATATAGCAATGGCTCTTTTGCTGGTATCGTGCAGCGACAGTGACCTGCATTTCGAGACTCCCAATGATGCCATCGGAGCATATCGAGGGTTTCTGAAGGAAATCGAACAGTGCAAGGTGACAAACGCCAAGGACTTCTGCCAAAATGTATGCGACTGGCAAGAACTTACCGATTCTGTGTATCGGTTCCTACAGAAAGACTCCGTACTGAAGAATAACAATCAGGTAGCTGAGACTTTCTATGAAATACACAGTTCTATCCGCACCCAGCTCATGAAACTGACAGAGACATGGAAATGTTCATACGCGGACGTGGCCAACATCAAGAAAGAATCGTCACCGCTCAGAAAAGACGATGAACTGAAAAGTGCAGTCCGTGATGCCGCTCCTTTCTTCTACCATCTCGACAGTATAGAAACCATCAACGGAAATAAGAAGGATATACTTCAGCAATACCGTGCCTTCCTTTCTGATATAAATAAAAAAGGGGTGAACAACAGTGAGGAACTGCTTGAATTCATTGCACAGGAAGACATCCTCTTCCGTAGTTTCCTTGAACACCTCATAGAAATCGACAACGACCCTGTGGCTGACATCACCAGAACAACCGAAAAAATATGCAGGGACATATTTATCAAAGCCAAGAACGGAACCATCCCTGCCAAGGATGCCATCATCTACATGTCGATGCGGACAGGGCGCAGGCTCTTGCAGAATTCTGCCGTCTGTGTCAAGGATATCAACAACTACAAGATGAACAGCAGCGCACAGGCAAACGCATACCTCTGGATGATCATACAGCCATTCATCAGCATCGACCAGCTATCTATCATCACTATGACAGATGCGGATGATGAAACTTTCAGATATATCCAGGAACAACTTCCAAAGTCAACGGCGTTCGCCAAGTCTTTCAACATCGAACAACGTGCATTGACATACCTGCTGCCACAACAACTGCTGAAAATGTATGTCCTTTCTCTATAACTAAAATCATTTTCTGACCATGATAACAGAAGCTGTCAAAAGATTCATGCTACTGACTCCACTGATGATACCAGAAGTCATTGGCGACAACAAACCCGACGAAATCATCAAGAGGGATGGTTATGCCATTCTCACATACTCGCTCGACAATGTGTATAGCTTCGAGGACATCGTCTTTGTCCTGGAGAACGAAATGGAGTTGAACGTGCTCTACAAAGCACAAAGCAAGGTGAACTCATTCAACCAGCACTGCTGCCTCTTCTCCCAGCCAGATGGAGCGAACATGTTCAAAATCAACATCGTTACCACTCCCGATGGAAATGTTGACACACTCACAGCAACCATCTACACATCCATAGAACAAATGGCAAGCGAACTGCAAGACGACATGAGACTGCACTTGCAAAACTACGAATGTGGCGAACTGATGGATGAAGGACAACTTTTAACTTGTTTCAGCTGATGGAAAATTTACTCGTAAAAATAGCAGATTGCATCAACAAGTATGCCGTTCTTGTGGAAGCAAACGTACCCGAGCAGATGGAGGAATACCGAACAGTAGAAGGTACGGAAATCAAAGTGTGCATGAGCAAGGTTCTGCACATCGCAGTCAAGCGTATGTATGGCAAATACGCCAATGGACAGGAATGGAAAATATTCCAAAAGGACGTTGAAAAGGCTGTGGCTTCCTTGAGTCGGAAAGACAAGCGACTGACCGAGAGAATCCATAATGAAAAGCTTACAGCTAAGGACTGCGAACGAATCATAAAGAAAGCATCGTACAATCTGATTTCGCTCCCTCTGGCTCGATAATACCAGCAATATTTATTACTCATATAACTCGTGTTTTCATGAAATACAACCTCTTCATATCCATAGCAAGCAGCAACACCACTACCGATGCTGTCACGCTCTACATATTCATGGTATTATCGGTATTACCGCTATTATTTTCTATATCTTTATATAGGAATAATAGTCCAGGAGCGATGAAATTCTACATGAGAGTTTCAGCAAGCCCGAACGCACAAAGGTTATTTGCATATCTATTAGTGTTACTTGTCATTGCATATCACTTCGCCTACTATTCGGCTTTCCCATACGACTTTGGCATCATGTTTTCGACGGTGATTCTATTTTACTTCTTGTCGAACAACAGAACACTCAAACTTATCGAAACAATTAGAAACAGCAAACGATGGTTGGCAATCACTTATCTGCTCACACTCATAACCGCAGCTTGCCCACATGGATTACCTGCTGCCACCACGCTTGCGTATTTTCTCGTGGCAACCTGCCACTTTCCAAGCAATAAGACGAACCTGGTTTCTCATCAAGCTCGACTATCGTATGATAACGAAAATGATTTCATCGAAGCTTACTTTAAATAAAATAATCGCGCTGGCTGTTCAGCGTCAAGCTGAGGGCACGACCACTCGGCAAGTACCTTCCATCTGTTAGGTGCAAACAGCGGGTACGTGTTATTTTAGTTCAAAAATTGAATTTCAATTTTTTGATTGAGTAATGATTAAAAAGGGCGAAAAAAGGGAGCGTAAATGAAACAAAACTCAAAAAACAGTGACCTTAATCAATGCCCTTCAGCGAGAGGCATCTGACAATAGAGGAAATAATCATTCAAGAAATTTCTTTCCCTCTATTTTGTAGCAAGGCACCAAAAAAAACGAACACCCCACAGCCGAACCCCACCCAGGTTCTTTCCCTCTAATAAGGGCTTGAAAACTACGTAGGGCAAAAAAGTTTCCGAGCTTGCTCGGTCGAAAAAAGGGAGGGTGAAACCCGAATAAAGGGGAGGCGCATTTAACAAATGCGTAGCCTAATACGCATTAACTTTCGTTAACGCATTAGGCTACCACCCTCAAGGGGTTCCTTCGGGGAGCAAGCTCTGGTAGAAAACTCAATTTTAACATAAAATCTCGAAACAAAATGAAGAAAAAGAAAATCGTCTTAAAAGACATCAACATCAGGTCTCTTTTCAAAGAAAACATGACCGAGGAGGAAAAGCAAATGGCAGAAATCATTGAAAAGGAGATAGGGTTCAACCAAAAGATGGATGAACTGATAAAGCTTAATTTTGAAGAGAAAAAAAAGGAGCTTGAAAAACTTGAAATCAAGTCCAAAATTGATGAGGATTATGTACTTCGAGAGACCGAACTTTTTAGACAAGAAAGATGGATGATTGATTTTGAATACATTGAATGTGGAGAAATCTTGAACAACATTGTTGACATGCTGCTCTTCCTCTATGACAGATTTGAATGTGTTCGAAACGAGTATCCGTGGATGAAAGAAACTTTAAAAGATGTCGAATATGAACAGTAAACAAAAAGGTGTTTGTGACTTGGATCCAAACATGGGTATTGCCGACCTTCTGAGCGACGAGCAACAACGGAGATGGGAGGATAAGAAATGGGCAAACAAAATGGGAGACCCAAGTTCCACCTATGACAGAACTCGGGCACATCTGAACTTCGAGGTGGTTGAAGGTGGCAAAATCCAAGCCATCGATACTTCAAAAACCATTATGGAGAAGTATCAGGAGAACTTGGAGGCGAGAGGCATCAAAGACCCGAACAAGGGGAAAAAGAAGCCAACCAGAAGGATTCTGGCTTCGATGATTCTCAGCGGATCTACTGCAAGAATGCAGCAGCTTGCTTTCGGCAACCAGCAAATCGACTTCTCCAAAAGAGCCGACAACTCGCACCTGACCCGATGCAAGGAAATCGAAGAATGGGCTAAGGACACATACGATTTCATCGGCAAGCGGTATGGACATCAAAACATCATCAGCTTCTATGTCCACTTGGATGAATCCTGGGTTCATGCACATTGCACAGTCGTTCCAGTAAATGAGAAGACAAACAAAGTCTCGTATGATGCTGCATTTGAAGCACGAGGAAATAAAGGCAAAGAACACCTAATAAAGTTGCATACGGCATACGCTCAAGAAGTAGGCAACAAGTGGGGGTTGGAACGAGGCGACCCTGTCTCAGAGACAAAGGTTGTTCACGTTTCTAATCCTGAGTACAAGAAGAAACTTGTCAAGGAAATCATTTCCATGGAAGGCAAGAAAAAGTCGCTTGAAGAGGAAATCCGTGACTGTGAGCGCAAAATCAAGAGCTTCACGACCATGCTTAACAACCTCCAGATGCAGAAGGAGAACATAGAAACGGAAATAGGTCTTCTCAAAAAACAGTTCGGCGATGGGGAAATCACCAACGAGGAACTGGCTGAAAAGCTCGAAAAGCTCAATCGGAAGATGGAGAACATCGATGAGAAGATTGCGCTCAGGGAAAAACAACTGGAAGAAACGCAAAAGGAACTGGAAGAGTACAAGGAAAAGGTGGAGGAAGCCAAAGAACATCTTGAAAGAACAGAGAACAAACAGCAGATTCTCAGGGCTGAGAACGAGGAACTTGGAAAGGAACTGTCATTCAAATACAAGGCATTCGTCTCTCTCGGACTTCAACAGGAACTGCTCATCGGCATGGAGAAGCTGATGCCCACTTTCAACGACGAACAGAAGGACTTGTTTGAGAAAACTTTCATCGGACAAAACTTACACAACCTGCCTCAAGTCACCACATGCGCCATGTACCTCATGGCAGGCTTCGTCGATATGGCTTTGGCTATGGGAGGGGCAAGCGGGGGAGGTGGTGGAGGCAATAACCAGGGCTGGCGCAAGAAGGACGACGAGGACGAGGAACACTGGGCAAGACGATGCATGCATGGGGCTGCCAAAATCCTGAACGCACCAAAGAGAAATATCGGTAAGAAGAGATAGACGGTATTGATTTATTACTCGGAAATATCATCAATACACAATCATATCATATTCTTTTATTACTCATCAATAGCAACAATACAAGTAATACATTATGAAAAAAATTCTATTTCTTTCGCTTTTGGCTCTGGCTTCTACGGCTTCGGCTCAAGCACAGGAAACGGAGGATGAACACGCAGTCAAGCAGTCTCTAAGGCTGCTCACAGTGGAGGACATGATGAAGCCGCTGGAACCGCAATTTCTCCAAAACTACATCCATACGGGCAACTTCTGGAACAACTGGTTCTTCGGCATTTCAGCTGGTGTCAATGCGCTCAGTGGAAGCCCACTGGGATGTGGCGACCTATTCGACCGCTCGCACTTCTCTCTCCACGCTTCTGCTGGTAAATGGTTCAATCCCAACATCGGCATCAGGCTGGCATTCCAGGGAATCAAGTTCAAGGACATGAACATGGAATCCAAGAGTTTCCAGGCTTACCATGCGGATTTCATGTACAACGTCGCTTCCCTCTTCAGAAAGCCAACGGAGAACCTGCCTCGATGGGACTTCACTCCATACCTCGGAGTCGGCTTTGCACACGGAAGGGATATTCTCTACGTGGAGGAAGACGGTGGTCTGGCAACTGCATCCAACTACCCGTTCATCCTCGCTTACGGACTGAACGTGAAGTATCGAATCAGTAAGAACCTGCACCTCATGGGGGAAGTCGGGGCATTCACGACTTTTGCAAACTTTGACGGCTTTGGAAAGCCCAGCCACTTCAAGGACAACTTGCTTTCGGTATCTATCGGTGTTGCTTTCACCCTGAATCCTGGATGGAAACATGCCATCAATGCGAACAACTACATTGCACAGAACACTTACCTGGTCAACTACTGCAATGAACTGCTTGACAGAAACAAGCAGCTGCTCAATGACTTCAACATCAAAGAAAACATCATCAAGCAGCTACGCAGAATTCTCGAAGTGGAAGGACTACTCGACAAGTACGGCTATATCTTCAACGACAAAGAAACAGCAAAGAAGAACAACTACAAGGGACTGCTCTCGCTTCGAGCAAGAATCCGCGAAATGCAGAAGAACGATGCTTTCAACTCTGGCATGGACGACACCTTCAAACTGGATGAACCAGACACGGACACCAACGGCATGAGTGTACCAATCTACTTCTTCTTCAAGCTAGGCACTTCCACACTTACAGACAACTCACAGTTAGTCAACCTGCAGGAACTGGCAAAAGTGGTGAACAAACATGGTCTCTCCGTGAAAATCGATGGGGCAGCCGACTCCACGACTGGAACGGATGCCATCAACAACTCTCTCAGTTCTGAACGTGCTAGTTTCATCGCCAATGAACTCATGAAACTCGGCGTGGGCAACAGCAGCATCAGTTTCACAGGAAAAGGGGGCATACGGGAATTCGAGAAGCCTGAGCAGAACCGATACGCACGTGTAGCCATCATCCTCAACCTGAACAAATAAGTAATTTCTAATCATCAATTTCAATATGAAAATCAACAACTGGTATGAATGCAAGGTCGTCATGGCCAAGCAACTTGAAGACGGAACTAAGAAAAAGACGACTGAAACCTTTCTCGTCTTTGCCATCAACTGCACCGAAGCTGAGACTCGCATCACAGAAGAGCTGTCACCATATTGCAACGGTGACATGTCTGTGCCCGACATCAAGAATGTGAAATATGCCGAAATCTTCAAGTCTGAGGATGAACAGGCTGACAAATACTACAAGGTCAAAGTTTCTTTCATCTTCATTGATGAAGAGGATGTTGAAAAGAAAAGCGCATACTACTACTTGGTGCAAGCAAGCAACTTGCAAAATGCAATCAAGGCATTTATCGATGCCATGAGGGACAGTATGAACGATTATGAAATCAACGCATTCCAAGAAACGAAAATCATAGACGTATTTCCTGCAAACAAATAATAATCATCATTAAAAATTCAATCATTATGAACAAAATCTATGTAACTCCTGCCATCGCTGTCAACGAGGCAACAACGAAGTATTCAACGATGATCATCATCAGTGGACATGTCGATAACCCAGAAGACTCGGACACCAAGCAACGCTATGGATTCGAAGAGGAAGAAAACTCTTCTAAGGACAACTGGGGAACGATATGGTAATCAATCCTCACCGATATGAAAAAGAAGTACATGTTACCACAGTCCAGGGAACTACATTCCGAACTAACACGGTCAATCTTGCTCACCATTTCGGGACAAGTGGATAACCCTGAAGACTCGGACTCCAAACTACGGGAATCCTACCGACAGACGGATTCTGACAACGAACCCCAATGGGGACAACTATGGTAAGTATCACTTAATCCTTTTTAACATGAAAGCTTTTACACTTCAAATCAAGGCTCTTGCCATCATGCTTCTTAGCGTGACACTCCCTGCTTTCGCTGATACGTGGACGGATCCTGAAACCGGCATCACCTGGACTTACACAGTACTCGACGATGAGACGGCTTCGTTAGGAGGAGGCAGTTGGGACAAAACAGCTATTCCCAAAGAGACAGAAGGCACAATCATCGTACCTGAAGAAGTTAACGGTCTTACAGTTACGGGACTAATGGATTATGCCTTTTATAACTGCAATGTTGAAGAAATCATTTTTGATAGTCCTTTTTTAAGACAGGGAAAAATTGGAAAAGGTTTATTTAGGGGCTGTTCTCACTTGAAAACTATCAAAGATTTAGATTATTTGAACATCAGTAAATCTACTTCTTTGGATGAAATGTTCTCTGGCTGTTCAAGGCTTATAACTATTGACGGAATCGGAGCTTGGGACACATCAAACATTATATCCATGAACGAGACATTTCTAGGTTGTTGGTCTTTAAACGAATATGAATTGGCAATTTTATCACTTTGGGACACAAGAAATCTTAAAAGTTTAGAAAAGACATTTTGTGAATGTTATTCTTTGAAAGATATTCACTTTCTTAATTCGTGGAATGTAAACAACTTGGAAAACCTGTATAGAACTTTTGCATTTTGTCTCAATTTGGAAGGAGGATATCTTGATAATTGGTCTTTAAAAAGACTGAAAGATTTTTCTAATACATTTGAGCTTTGCTCACATTTGGGCTATGTTTGTTTACCTAATGTTGACTTTAGCGAAGTTGAATGGATGCAAGGAACTTTTAAAGGCTGTTCAAGTTTGCAAATTGTTGAATTAGGAACAGCCAATTATACTGATGGTCGCTTTCCTTATATGTATGAAACATTTGCGGGATGCTCTTATCTCGATAAGGTTGATTTGTCGAACTTTAAATGTATGATGGGAGCCTATAGTCTTGGAAATCTTCGCAAGGCATTCGTCGGATGTACCAACTTATACGAAGTCAGACTACCGAATTGCATTGGCGAATTCAAAGACTACGAGAACTCATACAAATGCATCGACAAGGGAACTGCCGAGTCCTGGTTCAAAGATGCTCTATTGAACGAAACATTCGCTGGATGCACAAATCTACAAAAGGTCGTCGGTATGGGACTGAAGGACAACAACTGGGAAGATACATACAACGAATTCCTGCGAAAAAGCACTCAGTACAGTCCCTACGATGTCAACTTTGACGGTTCTGTCGATATCAGCGATGTGGTTGAAATCGTCAATTATGTACTTGAACAATAGTCTTTCACACTTTAACTGTTCCGCTGTATGAAATACAAGAGATTCATAGTCCTTCTTAAAAGAAACACGAAGAACCTGTTACAGGCGTTTCTACTGCTTGCTTCAGCATGGTTCATCTATCAGATATGGACTGAACCCACTGCGGACAGCAAGGCTGAAAAACTGATTATCTCTCAAATCGTAATCATTGCGAACATCATATTTGAAATTCAAAAAACTGCGAACATTTAATTTATATTTATTCATCTTTAAAAACAATCACTTTTATGAAAACTTTATCTCGAAAAATCATGGCTCTCGCCATCATGCTTCTTAGCGTGACTCTTTCTGCTTACGCAGACACGTGGACGGATCCTGAAACAGGCATCACCTGGACTTACACGGTACTCAGTGACGGGACGGTGGCGTTAGGTGGGGGTACAAATAATAAACAAGCAGTACAAACTTCAACAACAGGATCTATCGTAGTACCTGCACAAATTAATGGAATTGATGTGACATCAGTAAAAGCATGGGCTTTTTATAATTGTAGGTAAGTTCTAAAAATTAATATTTGTGAGTGGAAGCCGTACCTTCTGAATCAATTCAGTTGGCTGAAGCCCCTCAAAGGGCATCCCCGGCTCGCGAAAGTGTTCGTTTATCCACTCATTTGACTT
>Ga0310691_10001930_pt1 | contig 29605 bp, 28 predicted proteins | sample 176DNAGHGlowgp2_FD_203887 | JGI IMG/M metagenome (GOLD analysis project Ga0310691, IMG submission 203887) | Sheep rumen microbial communities from Palmerston North, Manawatu-Wanganui, New Zealand - 1766 DNA GHGlow gp2 (v2) (version 2) | ecosystem: Host-associated > Mammals > Digestive system >... | reverse complement strand
CCTAAGTCAACAGTTCGTCGTATATTTCGGACACAACTGGTTCTATCCGGAGGTGCGCGACCGCTGGGAGCCCGTCATGCTGAAGATGGGACTGCCTTACATCACCCTGGAGGACATGGTCAACTCACAGATACAGTCGATCACGTTCCCGGCGCTGAACATGGAGCCCGTCACCCAGCAGAGGGCCATGTACACGCTCCAGAAGAGGGACGCGGGACAGGTCGACATGCGCCAGGACAAGAGCCTCAACATAACGTTCAAGCTGACCGAGAGCTACCTGACGTATTTCATCATCCGGCACCAGATGGACATGTACCACAAGATAGGCGTGAACGTCAAGGGGCTGTACTGGGATCCGATAACCGTGCAGCTGCTCGACGACCAGGGATACGCGTCAATCACGTATGAGCAGCACCAGATAACACCGACCGGCATGTCCGAGCTGAGCCTGTCATACGGCGCGAGGCTCGGCACCTACAATACGTTCACGCTGAACACGGTGTACAACTTCTTCGACATCTGGTACAAGAACACGTATACCGGCAAGATGGAAAAACTTACGCTTGAGCTGTAATGAAGAGTAAGCTGATGGAGGCCTTCAAGGCGGGCAACAGGGCCAGGAAGAAAGAATCCGTCCAGAATCAGGCTGAAGAGGCCGTCGGCCGTCAGAAGACCCGGTATAAGAGAAATGAGCTGATCGGATCGAATATCTCAAAGGCAATCGCCGAGTCGATGTGGAAATGGTGTCCCGAGATATTCACGGCCGAGGCCGTCAACAGTCCCAAATGGGAGGATGTAGATGAATGGGGCGGCGGCAATACCGTCTATATCGAGGATCTGTCGGAATCCGGTTTCAATACAGGCTACATACCTATCGGCGACTCCGACCTGTCGGTGTCAGGCATCTGGATTTACTTCAATCTCGGATATAACTCGAATCCGCACGAGGCCGGTAAATTCTTCATCAGCGTGACGATATACGACGAGCTGACGGCGGATGAGGCGGATCTCGTCGGTATGGGATTCACGAACGATGCAGGCTACTGGAGAGGAAAACAGATACAGATAGGCATGAGGGACATGCCTGACGGACTGAAGGAGACCCTTTACAAGACGAACTGTGAGGTATTCGGCGATTACTGGGGATACGAGCCTGAGACGGCCGATGCATCCGTACTGGAGGCGTTCCGTGCCGGCAACCGGGCCAGGAAGAAGGAGGCCGTACAGGATACCGCCGCCGTGACCGACCTGCAGCCGTATACCGATATCGAAGGCATCAGGGGCATAATCGGCCAGTACGGGGAATTTCCGTATTCAATAACAGACTATGAGAACAGACAAGGTCATATCATAAATCATATCACGATATCAAGCGAGACCGGGAACACCTGTGAGATACAGGATCTTCTCTTTAAATGGAAGCTTGAGATGACACAGCATCTCAAAGGTGATACCGAGAACGGATTCACGACGGACGGGAATATTATAAGGCTCGACCTGAATATAAGTGAATCACCGTCGAATTCAATCGTCCTTATCGCCGATGACGTGCCGAATGAGGAGATACCCCTGACAAGGAACGGATTCGAGAATCTCATGAAGTCGCTGAAGTCCGTAAACGACAATGTCGAGAAGTTCTTCAACAGCGGATACGTCTCGTCGTTCGTGTATGACATGATGCGCTTCTGGTATGAGGACTTCTCCATGCTGCAGAAGGAATATCATCCATACCCGCCGACGCCGACACAAATCAAGATCAGGATGAAGAACCTGATCTCCAAGATGCTCGGCATAATGTTCATAAGCAGGATGCCCGGCGGTGAATGTCAGATGATAATCAAGGAATCCGGGCACAAGCCCGTGAATGCGGACGAGCAGTCGGACATACTCAAGGGCTGGATGTTCAAGAAATACGAGGGGATAAGGATGTTTGTCAAGTTCATGAACGGGAATGCCGGCGACTGCGCCAGGACCGCACGGGAGATGTACGACTGGCTCCTGCAGAAGTTCGGAATGATGACCAGGCTTCCGGACTGGACAGTTCTCGAGAACTGTGGAATATTCAGTCATTAAGAAAGGCGGACATCTGTCCGCCTTTATCCTGTTTCAAAGGACCTCATGTTTGTCAATCCAGCTGAGCAGTTCTGCCCAGAGCTCCGGATCGACCCTCCACTGTGGATGTCCCATATTGCTCTCAATATAGGGACGGTGTGTCTCGCGGTATCCGGGCGACGGCGAGAACAGCGTCACGACCCACCTGTTTATCGGAAGCGCGGTCATTGTAATGACGTCATCCTCCAGATAGAAATCAATACAGCATCCCGCATCGAAGACCGCCGTGCTGAACGATTCAAACGGTTTCTTCTTGCCGTGTTCCATGAATTCCTGATAGTATATCGATTCATCGGTCGAAACCCGCTTAGTCGACAGATCGATGTCCGTCAGTATCCTGTGCATGTCCTGGAACGTCTCGAGCGGGGTTCCGGACCAGTCCGGCATCCAGTCGATCTCGACATCCTGGACGGCATCCTGCGCGGACTCCTTCTTCCTGGCACTGTTGCCTGTCCTGAATGCCTCTGTAAGGTATCCGTTAACTTTTTGCCATTTACGCCAATATTTTGCCTCTGTGTCTCCATCTCTGTCAACCGGTATCCCGAGTTTCTTGAAGAACGGCGTCAGCAAACCTTTATGTATAATATAATAATCTTTCAAACCCGGACCTCCTCCGACTTTTAACCTATTAGGCAAACTTGTCAGTCCGGTACAGCCATACAGATACAGGGATTCTTGGACTTTCAACCCGTCAGGCAGTCCTGTCAGTCCGGTGCAGCCGTTCAGCCACAGGGTTCCTTCAACCTCCAGGCCTGCAGGCAGGCTTGTAAGTCCGGTGCAGTTATTCAGACACAGGTCTCCGTTGACTTTCAGGTCTGCAGGCAGGCCTGTCAGTCCGGTGTTGCCTGTCAGATACAAGTATCCATCAAAATATGGACGTCCGTCTCTGATCTCAAGATCCTTGCCGGTCTGTTCCCTGAACCGGTCAATCTGTGCCTGTATACTGTCAACCGACTCGACGGCATCCTGAACAGTCTCTTTCTTACGGGCCCGGTTGCCGGCCCTGAATGCCTCATTCATATCAGTACCTGGCAAGCGCATCAGCATTCTCCTGAGCCGTTCGAGCGAGTCAGGATATATATGCCAAAGCTGACCGCGTGGGTCTACATTGAACAGTGTGCATCCGGCTATGGTCGTATCAGTCGGGACTATGGTAAGCCATTCAAGCATGCCGGCGGATCCCCACCATTTGAGCGTACCGATCATATCTCCGAATTCATATACAGCCCATTCACGTTCGGCGTTCCGTCTGGTCATCCTGTTGAACGGGGATGAAGGCTGTTTCACGGCCTCTATGCTGATTCCGAGATCATGCTTGTCGGCAATCTCATGAATGATATCGATTGCCTTGTTACGCAGGTTATCGGTCTGCTTGAAGGCCTGTTCAAGCTCTTCGACTGATAAGGATGCCTGTATTATATCGGATACGGTGTCCTGTGTCGTTTCCTTCTTCCTCGCCCTGTTGCCGGCCCTGAACGCCTCATTGGCGAAATCGTCGCCGTGCTCTCCGAGAAGCACCTGCTTGAGCCTGATGACGGCGTCCGCGTACAGCCTAATGTCGGCGGAGTTCTTGATTACACAGAGCGCGCATCCGGCTATCGTACTGTCCTGCGGCGTCATATAGAGCCACGACAGGTGCCTGTTGTTCCCCTTATACTCGTTGTTCCAGTAGAACTCGCATATCCGCTCATTGTCCCTGTAGAGATTCACATGCCCGTATCCGAACTGTTTGTGAATAGCAGGCCGAACGGTCTCCAGGTTAAGGCCGTGCTTGGCAATCAGATCCTCAAGTATCGTCTCGAATGAGTGCTTGATTTCAGGCGTATTGAGCAAGTCCCAAAGTTCCTTGAAAGTGATTGTGTTATTGACGCTTTCGACTGTATCGGCGGCGAATTCCTTCTTCCTCGCCCTGTTGCCCGCCTTGAAAGCCTCTGTAAGATATCTGTGTGTTTTTTGCCACTTACGCCAATCTTTTGCCTTTGTATTTCCGTCTTTGTCAACTGGTATCCCAAATTTATTGAAGAACGGTGTCAGTATATCATTATGTGTAATCCACTTACCTTGGACATTCAAGTCAAACGGCAGACTTGTCAGTCCGGTGCAGCCTCTTAAACTCAGGTTTCCTCCGACTTTCAAATCATCAGGCAGACTTGTCAGTCCGGTGCAGCCTTCCAGATTCAGCAGTCCTTCAACCTCCAGGCCTGCAGGCAGGCTTGTCAGTCCGGTGCAGCCTTTCAGCCACAAGTCTTTGACTTTCAGGCCGGCAGGCAGTCCTGTCAGTCCGGTACAGTCTTTCAGCCACAGGCTTCCTCTGACTTTTAACCCGTCGGGCAGGCCTGTCAGTCCGGTACAGCCTTCAAGTGACAGACACTGGTTAACCTCCAGGCCTTTAGGCAGGCCTGTCAGCCCGGTGCAGTCGTCCAAGTACAGATACCCGTTAACCTCCAGTCCAACCGGCAGGCTTGTCAGTCCGGTGCAACCTACCAGATCCAGGTGTCTGCCAAAGTACGGACGGCCGTCTCTGATCTCAAGCTCGATGCCGGTCTGCTCCTTGAACCGGTCAATCTGCTCCTGTATGTTGCCGACCGACTCGACGGCATCCTGGACGGCCTCTTTCTTGCGTGCGCGGTTGCCGGCCCTGAAAGCCTCCTTGAGGGGATTATTGTTGAAATCGAACTTCTTTCCCATGGCCTAATATGTCGTCACGAACCAGTCGGGGACAATCTGTCCCTTGAAGAACTCGTTACATTCCTCAATCTCCTTGTCGGCCTCCTCGCCGTACTTGTCCGAGTTGATGGTCACGCCGCCGATGGTCGTGTACGTGAACAGGCCGAGCATCTTCGACACCTGTTTCTTGCACTTGGCGCAGATCCATTTCCTGACCCACGGATCCTCCCAGAGGTCCTCGCCCCTGACAACTTCCCAGAGGTGTATGTAGACGTCGGACTGCGGGTCGTGGCCGGTTATGAGCAGCGTGTGCGTCGGACGGTTCCATGAGTGCGTCATGTCGGTGATGATGAACGACTTCATCATGTCGAGCATGGACCACTGTATCGTGCGGAACGCTATCGTGTCGCCTCCCATCGGGCTCATCCAGAGATCGGCCGTAAAGGCACGCTGGAACGTGATATCAGGGTCGCTGAATCCCCAGATGAGGTTGCGGGCCTTTATCTCCTGCACCTCGTCGACCGTCTTGATGCACGGCGGGAACTTGAGCGTCCTCGTCGCACGGAACTCCGGCGTATAGAACAGGTGCCTGGGCACTATCGTATACTTCTCGACGAGCGCGTCACGGTACTTGTCGTACAGCGCGTTCGTCTCATTGTCGATGATACGCTCTATCTCCTTGTCGGGAAGGTTGATCTGCAGTGCTCCCGACATGGTTATCTCGGCCTTGATGAATTCCAGAAGCTCCTTTTTTGTCATATAATGAAACGGGTATATTCGTTTCCGGGTATTTATCGGAAAAAGAACAGGGATCCCTGTGAGGGAATCCCTGTACAGTCTGTCAGTAAAGACAATCGATCCAATATCTGCCTGAAGGCCTCCTCCCGGAGACCGCCTCTGCCGTTCAGTCGGGGCAGACGGTCGAATCAGCCGCTACGGTGTCAACGGCCTCGACGGTATCGACGGCGGCCGTGTCTACCGATGTGCTGTCAGCGGCGGCACCGCAGGCCTGCGAACCGTTGCAGTTACAGGAAGCCATGCACAGTCCGATGAACATCACGGCGGCGAAAAGAATCTTCTTCATCTCTTCAACTTTCTATTTTAAATTTTAAGGCGTCCCCGAAAGGACACCTTTTATATATTACGCAGATAGAATCTTAAAGTCACATGTTTTTATAAGAATCATCCAGGACATAATTGTCATCGAGTATGTCCGCGAGTTCCTTCACACCTGGACCGAATTCAAGTTTGCCATGATGATCAGCCTCTGCGATGATATAGTCATTATCCCTCAGTAAGAAATTATTCGGATTGACGGTAATCCAGAGCTGCTTACCCCTCGGCCTGATATAGCACGGGAACCTGATATTATCCTTACCTTGCCGGAGATCCCACAGACCGCATGCACGCGGTGCATTCCGGCCGTCACCGTCCTTGAATGACGTCGCCATGAGAAACGGATCCGATGGAAGGGCATTGAACATCCGGTCAAGCGTATCGATAGTGAACTTACGGACGGGCTCGCATTTCCTGAGCGCCTCCCTGATGAGATCCTCTGTATTCAGTCCGTCTATGCCGTCACTGACGGATTCCTTCTTACGTGCACGGTTGCCGGCCTTGAAGGCCTCCTCAAGGTCGTCGCCGTCAAGACCGAGCAGGACGAGCCTGAGCCTTTCCAGGGACGTCCGATAGAGCTTGCCCTTGCCGTTCATCTCGAGATACAGCATGCATCCGGATATGGTCTTGTTCTCCGGTTGCATGTACAGTCTCATAGTGGTGCCGCCGGAATGCCAGTAGAACTTACATATCTGCTCACCGTTCCGGCGGAGGATGCATGAATATAGTGAGACCCCCGCACCGCCGGAACCGCCGACCTCCAGCTGCACAGGCAGGCTGTGACTGTCTATAACATCAGCGAGTACATCCTGGAACCTGTATCTGAGATCGGGTACCGAGAGAGCCTGTTCAAGCTCGTCGGCTGATACGTCATGGACATCGGTTATATCGGATACGGTATCCTGGACGGTTTCCCTCTTACGTGCCCTGTTGCCGGCCCTGAAGGCCTCATCGGTCTTTTTATATTCTGCAAGTTCAGCAAGGGCTTTACGAATTATATCTTTATCATCCCAATGCCAGACAGTATCACCTTCACAGTCGCAATTATCATTAAGTCCGCCTCCGACCATTACAGTATTATCATCGATTTCTACAAAAATCAAACGATAAACATATTCACAGGGTTCAAATCCGACATATTCCTCAAACCAGTCATAAAATATTTCGTTAGGATCTTCGTCAGGCCCGGCATCAACACAATACATGTGCTCTTCACCTGTCAGCTCAGGCGCACCGGCAGGTGAAAAATAACACCCCATATTTTTTAAACATCCGCCATGATATACATTAACGCCATAGTCTTTCAATAATTTCAGGATATAGTCAATAAGTTTATAATGACTATTAATACTGTTTACAGTATCCTGGGCAGTTTCTTCTTTACGCGCCCTGTTGCCGGCCATGAAGGCCTCGTTGATTACAGGGAATATACTGTCAAGCGTCATCTTCTTCATATCAGTGTGATCTTCCGCCGATGCAGTCAAGGCCGTCGGCTACTATATTTTGTGTATTGAGCATCTTGGGATTCCTCCGGCGGACGGGAATCGGGGCGGTGAGCTTCCATCCCTTCCTGACGTCTGCCCTGACGACCCTGCCGGTCTTCTTGTCGAGGATCAGCATGGTGTCGATGTTGTTGTCAGGTCCGCGATGGAACGACACGATGCGTCCCTCGACCTCCTCGGCGTCCTTGGTGTACGCCCGGACGTGATCGCCGGTATGCAGGAACCTTCCCCTGTTCGGGTTGCCTTTCGGCGTCTTCTGGTCGAGGTTGTGCACCAGGGGCACGACGCGGTACTCCACGTACGGCTCGCCGTTCAGGCTGCCGAACATGCCGGAGTCCGTATAGCCGTTGCCGACCGCCTCGTTGAGGACCATGGACATGCGCATCTCGTCGAGGCCGGCGTTCCCGGTCTTGTCGACGGCTATCTCATAGAGGAAGTCGCCGTCGGTCGAGAAGAAGCGCCATCTGTCGCCCTGATCCTCGGCCCTGAATCCGGCCTTCTCCGCCATCTCGGTTATCGGATCGGCCGCCTTCCTTTTGTCGAAGTCTATCCTCATTACCTTGCGATGAATACGTGTATCCTTACGGGGAACTTGTTCGGGTTGTACACGAACACGCTGTTGGCGAAGTTCCTGATATCCATGTCGGCGGGATCGTCGGCGGTCATGACGCCGTAGAACCTGGCGAACCTGGTCCATCCGCCGGTCTCCTCGACCCACTGCAGGTACCTGTACATGCCGATGTGAGGGTTCATGATATGCAGGATGTCCTCCTCGCGCTCGAGATCCGCCCCGGTGCCGCAGACGGTCTCGTACCTCATCGGGCGGACTATCGCTATCTCCCTGACCTCGGCAGGCGTCTCGTCGCCCTCGGGGCCGGCGGTTATGCGGCGGAACATGCACTCACACTTCTTCGTCTCATAACGCTCGAACTCAGAGCGCTCGCCCGCGTAGACCGAGACGTCGTTCTTGATCCAGTGACCGTCAGACGCCGGCGTGAACAGACTTATCTCGTCCCTGACGTGGTTGAGCCTCAGGCTGAGCTCCGTGACGTCCTCGTGCACCGGCCACTCCGGCACGATGATCCAGCACCTCGCCGCGCCGTTCGGGTACTTGAACGCAGGCACGTGCCTGTCGAGGCTCTCCTCGAGCTCATAGTAGTAGACATACATGTCGTCATGCTCCGTCATGTAGGTCAGGGCCTCCTCCGATATGACATCGGGATCCTTGTAGCTGTTGAGGAACCCGTCAATCTCATCGGCATAAGGCGAACGGTCGGTCCACTCCTCCTCGTCGTCGGATCCGCCGTCGCTGCTGCCGTCCTCCTCGGATATCATGCCGTATATCGAATGGGGCAGGTCGGTCTCGTCGTCGATGCGTCCGTACAGTCCGGCGTTCAGGTACGCGGTCGCCCTGCCCGGACTCACCCTGAGGACGATATTCTCCTCGGCCGCCCTGACGTCGCCCTGCTGCGCTCCGAGAACGGACTTCTTCACATACACAGAGTCGTCGAATCCGTACGAATCCTCGAACGGGGATCCGGGATAGTCGTCGTTCTGCCAGACGGGATAGAGCCTCGGGCTGTCGATGATGAAGTCGTATCCGAGGACCGTGCTCATCAGCTTGATCCAGGTGCCCGTATCGTCGGCCTCCACCGAGACCTCGACGGCCTCCAGGCCGAGTGAGTCGAATATGGTGCGCAGCCTGTCGCATATGTCCTCGGCCTCGCCCGTGTGCCTGGTCCTGATATTGTATGACTTCAGGCGGAGCTCGATGTTGTATGCGATATTGAATCCGAGGTTCACCCAGTCCTCCCAGTCGGGATACTGTGTGACGACCTCCGGTATCCTGAGCCAGATTTCCTTGTATGACTTGCCGTATTCTATGCCGGGTATCAGCAGTGACTCCATGGCGTTGACCGTGAGGACCTGCGATCCCCACTCGGAGATGCCCTCGAGCCCGGCCTTGGACAGGTCGAGACTGTTTATCGTATCGCCGTTGGTGTCTATGAGGTCAAGGTTCCCGTCCTGGAAGACGAGCTGGTTCTCGTCGCCCGACGTGCGCCACGCGCATTCGTACCCTACTGTCTGGTACTTGGACGACTTGGAATGGTTGTAATACTGTCCGAAAAGAGGTGTAGTGCTCATTATAAAAACAGGACTGATATATTCTCAGTCCTATTTATCCCTCCGGGGCATGCTACATAGTAAAGCCCGGTATATCCGTCGCGCCTGCGCCGTCCTCGGCGTATTTCCTCAGCGCGTTCATCATCTTCATAAGGTTGCTGACGTTCAGCTTCCAGATCCTGAGGCCTGACTGGTTGTCGCCGCTGGTGAGCGCCGGAGACATGCCGGCGGGCACTCCGTACTCTTCAAATTCGTCTTTCCACGGCTTGAAGTTCCAGAACTCCATCCACTCGGCCTGTCCCCTCATATTATACTTTCCGGGATTTGGGACATCATCGGGACCGTCGACCGGATCTGTCGAATTGAGCGCGAGCTCCGCGACGAAATACTCGTCGGTCGCCGATATGGTGATGAACTCGTCAGGCGTCAGCATCTCGTCATACTGTGCATCCGTGAAGTTGTACTCGTCGTTGCTGCTCCTTGACAGGACCACGATCGGATACTCTTCCTCTGAGTAGTTGACAAGACCCTGAAGAGCATGCAGCCGGCTGTAGTCGGTAATCAGCAGCGCGTCGATGCCGAGCTCGTTGACAGCATATGAGTATATCTTCTGACAGAACCTGAGGCCGTTGAGCTTCATGTCGGAAATATCCGCGACATTCTCCTGTGACGACTCCTTCTTGCGTGCGCGGTTGCCTGCCTTGAAGGCCTCATTGAGCTCAGGCGCCTCCGTACTGTACACCTCGTTCAGCACGGATCCGGACGGCCGCCTGTCGCCCGCCTCGGTCCTCTCGTCCGCATAGAACTCGTCCTGCAGTGACTCATTGACGTCGTCGGGCCTGAAATAGTCCTCCACGCCCTTTGAGAAGTCCGGCCAGATCCTCCTGGCGGTATCCTTCGAATCTGTATGAAGACGGAGCCACCTGGCCGCCTCGGTCAGGTCCGCCCCGTCCTTATTTGTCCAGTCAAGGTATTCCCTGAGCAGATTGTCGCATCTAATCATGCCATATCTATCATCCGAGCACCTCCACGAGGTTCTTGAACAGCACTGTGCGGTATGCGCCGTGCAGGGTGTCGAAGAACACGATGCCGTCGGGATCCTTGGCGACGCGTGCGCCTGCGGGCTTGTAGCTCGTGGTGATCATGGCGGGATTCAGGGTGCCCTTGGTCATGCTCACACCGCCGCGGCTGTTGCGGAAGCTGAACTTCACGCGTCCGGCCTTCAGCATGGCCTCGAACTTCTGGCGTGTCATGCCGCCCTTGTTCTCCAGCTGCGCCTTCGCGATTGCGTAGGCCTCCTTACGGGTGCACTTGCGCTCCTTGAGGATCTGGTTAGCCACTCTGCAGATTGCACCGAACTCTCTCTGATTGTTGTTTACTGAAGTCTTCATAATTCCTTTAATTTTTTAATTGTTAGACATTTTGTTTCTTAATCACATTGCAAAGATAGCGCTTTTTTCCGGAACAAAAAAATTCTATGGCGTCTTTTTGCCCCTTTTAGCCCCTGTTAGCGAAAACGGACGCCATACTGCCGTAAATGGCCCGTATCGCGTCCGTTTTCATCAGTAAGCAACTTTATCACCGGACATGTCCGGAGGCCGTGACGGACCTTAAATCTGCTGTATGGGATGCTGTATCTCCTCCTCATAGTAGTCGGACTGTGTGACGGGAATATAATTATATGTCAGCTTATGTTCCTGCCTTATTTTATTGACAACAGACCACCATTGTGTCTGAGGATCTCCATAATCTGTACCGATATGGAAGTGCTCGCCCTTTGCTGCACCTGTTTCATTTTTCTCAAATTGCAGACACAGACCGTATCGGTACATGAAATTACATATACGATCTGATATTGACATTTTTGTCAAAAGATCAGAATATGAAGTCGTAGGTTTAATATCTGCAGCTTCTCCATAAAAATGTCTTGATCTGAAATTAGTCATCCAATAGGTAACTCCGTCCCAGTCAAGGATTTTATATAAACCGGTCATGCCCTTCTCGAGCCAGCCGTTGCCCTGGTACTTATTGTCGTCGCGGTCGATGGCCCACCGTCTCGCCGCAAGCAGGATATACGGCACGCCCTCCGCCGACATGATGCCGAGGAACACGTTAAGGTAATGCTTGTTGCCGTCGCCGTCATACGCCATGGCCTCGGCCCTGGTCATATTGTCCTCCTCGTTCCCCTTCTTCTCAGGCAGCGGCTCCTCATGGTCGTCATCCGCCGGGGACGGCTCTGACGCGGCCTTGCTGCAGCACGAGCAGCATGAGTCGCACTTGGACATGCAGCTCTGCATCTGACTGACGAACGCGTCACATGATCCCTTGCCTATCCTGTCCTCAAGCTCCTTGCGGTTCTCCTCGACGAATGACAGGGCCTCCTGGGCCTTCTCCTTGACGGCCTGCGCGTTCTGCGTCACATCCGCCGCGACGGCCTGTTCAGACACGGTCGTCAATGAGGCGTTCCTGGTCACGGCCTCGATAACCCTGGAATCGCCGCCGGCCGCGTTTATCTTCGACTGCATCAGGATCTTCTTGTCATTAAGGGCCTTTTCGGAATCGGATACGAGCTCATCCGCCCTGTTCTTAAGCTGTGCGGCGTCGGCCACTATCTGTGTCATCTTCTTGAAGTCCATCGGTTATGCCCTGCTGATTTTTCCGGTCAGGTCCGCCGTGCCTGACGCGAGCTGTTCCGCGGCCTCGCTGCCCTGACGCGCCGCATCGGCCGTAGCCGCCGCGGTGCCCGTACCCCTGACCATACTCCAGAACTCATTCCACTTCTTCCACTCGTCATCGTCCGGATCCTTCCTGTCCTCCTGTCCTGCCGAGGTATCCGCCGGCACATTGGCATTTGATCCGCCCGACGGCGAACCCCCGCCTGAACCGACCTCGTCGGTCGATGAAAGCACGTTCTTCGACTTGGCCACGTTATTCAACACGGAATCGTCACCGGCCTCATATGCGTCCGTTGTGGGCTCGGGCGGGAACCATTCCTTCCTGGACAGCACGCATATAGTCTGCCAGTCGGACGCGGCGCCTCCCTCTGAGCGGTACCTGTACGTCAGCTCCTTGATATAGAACCATCCGCATGCCTGACGGTCGAGGACGTGTGAGAAGTCAAGCTGCCTGTTCGAGTTCATGAAGGCCGAGTCGTCCTGCTCGTACAGGAGGACCGGTATCTTGTCGCCCCTGATAATCGACAGGTTCATGCCCCTCATCCAGACAGTCATATACTGCTTGTCGAGCTCACGGAGGTTGATATAGTTGTGGTATTCGGCGACCTTGTACATCTTATAGACGTTACCGGACGCCATCGAATTGTCATTCATCGACAGATTCTTCGAGTTGTCCTCATCGGACTCTATCTGAACGACATTGTTCTTTACCTGCGTAAGCTGATCCTTGTAGTTGCCCTTCCTGGCGCCGCGGTACACCTCACGCGGGCCGTTGAAAGTCATGTATCCGGCGGCCTTCTTCTCCTGGTTATACCAGACGCCGGCCTCGACCATTCCCCTCGAATCCTTCTCCGCATCGCCGAGTCCGTAGTTGTCGATATACTGATGGAGGTTCTCCTGTATGCCGACATCCCTCGACACGGTGGACGAGTTGTTCGTAATGAGCCATTTCTTGACATAGAACGACGTGGATTCGAACGAGCTCATGTTCGTCAGTATCTTGGGCACCTTGGACTCCTCTTTGGTGTCATGGTCGTTCGAGATATACGGTCCGTCCTGTCCGTACGTGGACACGATATGCTGCAGCTTGGTGAACGTCGCGCCCTTGTCGTCGGCGAGCTTGCGGCCGAGTATGTCACTGACGTTGACCACTGTCAGGTTCCAGTACGGATCGACCCATGAGTCGAAGAAGCTGTCGGATCCCCTCCACATGTGCCTGGTGATATGCTGGATGTAGACGTCGAGCTTCTGGTTGCAGTACCATGCCTGGTTGTACTTGGTATCGATGTTCTCCGTATGGGTGAATCCGAGATTGGCGCGCTTGGCCGCGTCCCTCAGGGCGTCCTCCGCCTTGCCGTAGTAGTGGAAGTTGGTATACTCGGATATGAAGTTGGGGACGTCGAGTATCGCCTCGATGTATATCTCATGGAGCCTGGTGCCGCCGGCCTCCGTCTCGTTCCCGTCGTCGATGATGACCGTCTTGATGATATAGTCGCCCTTGATAGGCCTGAACACCTTCAGGTCCTGACGTATGAATATGGAGACGCGGTCGCCGTCGACGGGCCTGTTCTCACGTATCATGGACAGGCTGCCGGTCTGCAGGTGGATCTTGAGCCTCGGAAGGAACGAGTCGCATATGAGCTCGAAAAGGACTATCTCGTCCCTTGCGATCTGATGATCCCTGATCTGTATATACGGGAAGGTGTGACCGGCCATGTACTGGACCCTCTCGCCTGATACCCTCGGTAATGCCTTCTGCTCTGCCATGGTCAAATCCCGTATTCATTTCCGGCCGTATCTATCGGTTCTCCCGATCCCGTGCCCTGTTCCTGATTATCCGTCTGTATGGCGGTATCCCTTACCGGGTTGAACGCGCCGGACGTCTCGCAGTTCTGCTGCTGCGCTATCTCGTCATTGATCAGCTTGGACTCCTTCTCCCTCTCCGACGGCGGCGGTCCCTGGACCTTCCGGAACGAGTCGCCGAGCTCGTCCGATACTGAGTTCATCTCAGGCGATGACATCGACAGTGCGTCATAGGCCTCGTCCGACGCAGTCACGCCGCCGTACAGATCGGCCCAGTCGACGTTCTTGTCGTACACGTCCGAGTTATCGTGGATCTTCTCCTCCTCGGAGAGCTTCTTGATAATCTCCTCGTCACCGTGTCCGTCGCCCGAATACGAGTACGCCGCATTGTCGGGGGAATAGGCTCCGCCGTCAGGCACGTCATACGTCTTTCCCGTTATGTACTTGTATGCCGTGCACGCATACGCGCCCCTGGTCCTCCTTAATCCGGCCGCGCCGCCGGCCCATTTATAGTTGTCGAGGAACTTCAGCGAGCACGGATTGTATCCGCCGTTCTCGAATCCCCTGACGCACATGACCGTCGCGTCGTATATGTTATTGCACTGCCTGAGCTGCCTGAGGAATCCTCCCCTCTGCGTCTTGACCTCCCATACGACATACCCGAGCTGCAGCTCGCGGCCGGAAGCCTCAAGCGGCTTGGGACCGGACAGTCCCTTCGACCTGAGGTATCTGTCCCAGCCATCGACGGCCCTGCCCTTCCATGTCCACTGTCCGATACCGCGGCCGTAGTACAATCTCAGCTCGGCACTCCTGGCCTTGTTCGGCGCATTGCCGCTCTTCTCCGCCTTGTTTACCGCATGCGGATCAAGCCTCTGGCCGGACTCGCCCATCATGCATCCGATGAATCCCGCGGCCTGCACGGCCGTGAGTCCGAGCTCCCTCATAAGGTACTGTCCGGAGCCGCCGAGTATGGACGCGAGGTCCTCCGCGCCGTACAGTCTCATCAGGGGACTCGCCGTCCTGTAGTTCGGATCATATGCCGGATCGCTGTCGTCCTCGATGACGTCCGCCGAGCCGAGCCCTGAATACGGATCACTGTCGAACTTGGCCTCGTCATAGTTGTCATCGCCGGACTCTCCGGGATCATTGAAGGTCTCATGGTCGAGCGTGTCGACATACAGTCCCCTGCATGACTCCTGGCCGGACGTGGATACATTGCCCTTCGTATAGGCGTCATATGCTATGTCGGCATACTTGACATACGCGTCGTTCAGTGCCGACGCATTGGCCGTACCGGACTCATAGGCGCTGCGGTTCCCCTGTATGACAAGATTCCATACGGTGCATGAGCATGCCTGTGTATACTGCCATTTCTTAAGCTCGGTTACCGGCTTGTCGCCCATTTTCGAGATCTCGCCTGCGAGGAAGTCGAGCTGCTGTCCGAGCGTCATGGACGCCGCCTGTGCGGCCGTGAACCTGTCAGGGGTCCATCCGGCCACACCGTACCTGCCGTTGGAGGCGAAACCCGGCGACAGCGTCGCGTCGGACGACGCCGCCAGCGCGCCGGGGAATCCGGCGGCCTGCTTGGGGGTCAGTCCGTACCTGGACATCGCCCACTGCATGATATAGACGGCCCTTGACACCGCGCCGCTGCTTATCTGTATGGAACCGTTAGCCATGTATCGCCGTTCAGTTGTTGTTCATTCCGTTTTCAGCATTGTTCTGAGCCTTGATGAAATCGCTCAGTGTAGTCCCGTTGAAGGTGCAGTTGTCACACGATATCTCCGTCGGTATGCCGGACAGCACCTCGGTCAGCCTGTCGTCGATCCTGCCGTTCGTTATATCCTCCTCACTGATACGGTCGTCGGGATTCTCATTGAAGAATATGCGTCCGTTCCTGATGGTCATGACCTTCTCATCCTCGCCGAGCAGGAACGGCGCACTGACGTCGCTGCTCTGCTGAGGCGTCGCCTCCGTATTGCCTGACGGGATGACTTTCTTCTCGAACGAGTCGTATGACGACATGTCGACGTCATTGGTCCCGTTGACGTACTTGTAGTAGTTCTTGATGAGCTGCTCACGCTGCTTGGCCTCCGTGACGCCCGGATCCATCGCCATTATCATCTCGTCGGCCTCGAGCCTGTTCGGGATGAGCAGTATGTCGTCCTCGTTGAACGAGAACGGATTGCCGCATCCGTTGAACATCATGATATACTCGCACTGGTCGACCGATCCGTATTCGGACAGCGACACCATGTCAGGACGCATGATATACTTGTTCGGCACCTTCTTGATGTCATATGACGATATGGATCTCGTCGTATCCGGGAACATGGTCGTCGTAAGGTCGACGATCCTGTCTCCGTCCGGCGTGGTGATGTGAGGTTTCCTGTCTATCGTATTAGGGAAGAACATAATCACATACAAATTAGGTTTAGGCCTCGGCCGACTGACGTGCGGATATATTGCCGAGGAAGCACGATCTCGCACGGCCCTGGCTCCAGAGGCTGTCCTTGCTGATGCCGACGTCCACCGCGCTGAACCGTCCGTAGTCATAGTCGACTATGTGGTTCTTGGCGACAGGCACCACGATGTTGCTCGAGGCCTTGCCTTCCATGACGTTCTTCTTGGCGTCGCTTATCTCATAGCTCTTGCCCGACTTGGCGTACTCACCCATCGTCTGGAACTTGGCCGGCATCGGGAACGGCGAGTTGCCGCCCGTGAACTGGTCGACCTGCGTCTGTCCGTCGCTCGACGGCTGCTTGCCGAACACCCTTATATAGTCGGGCACCTGGTAGATGCGGCCGGCGCCCCTGTTGAACATCGACTCGATGGCCGCCAGGTCGCGCGCCATGCCGTGCGCCAGCTGGACCGTGAACGTCACCTCCGTCGGGAAGTCGTCGGGGCCTATCTCGTCGCCGAACTCTATCTTGCAGTCCTTGCATATCAGGTTGCCGATGACGGCGATGGGGTTGAGCGGGTTTCCGATGGTCAGGTGCCAGTTGCCGACGGGAAGCCCGATAAGCACGGCCTTCATGCCCGTCGTGTACGGGATGGTGGTCATCTTTATCGACTGTGCCTTCCACGCGGACTCGGCGGTCTTCAGGATGTTGGCGAATCCCGTCTTGCCGGCCTGGTATGCCGCGCTTGCCGTGACATTGCCCCCGAGGATCTGCCTGGCCGCCTCGCCGGCCCAGTTGGTGGCCTGACCGGTTATCGACGACAGTATGGTGTTGACGCCGGACGCGAGCGCGCCCGCCAGCGACACGCCGATGGATCCGAGGCTCTTCATCGCCGCGTCCCATGACCACGTACCCTCGCCTTCCTTGCCGATGGCGGTTATTCCCTTGAGCGCGGTCGATATGGCTCCGGTCGATCCGAATATCTGTCCGTTGTATATCTGGCGGACGAGCGCCTTGTTGGTGAAAGCGGACTTCCAGGGATACTCCTTGGGCGCTATCATGAACCTATGGCCGCCGCCCCAGAACACCGCGGTCGCGGACGTCATCAGGAGCATGTTCGACATGATGTCGAGCATCGCCGCCTTCGTGTTGACGCCGCCGATCGGACGCGCCACATATGAGAACTTGAGCGTTATGTCATTATTGAACACCAGGCCCGCGTCACGCTGCCATACCTTGTCGATGCGGTTGATGGGACCGAGAACCCTGTTGGAGTACGGTCCGTTGGCGTTCGGATCCTGCATGCTGTCATAGAGCAGCTGTGCGTTATAGGCCTTCGGATTCCATGCGGACGGGTTCTGCCAGATGCCGAGGAACTTGACGAGCGACATCGTACGCTCGCCTACGCCGCCGAGCATGCTGAATCCGGGAAGGAACTTGCCGAGATTCCAGCCGTCTTCGACAATGGACTGCTCATTCACCTCCTCCGCCGACTTGCCGACATTACCGGTCACATCCCATATCTCGGCCTTGGTCTCCTTCCAGTTGACGCCGGTCGTGATATTGAGTATTGACTTCAGGTCATTGCCCGAGTCGCCGCCGAAGTACGTGACCGCCGTGGCGATGGGCGCAAACGAGCCGGCAAGCTTCTTACCGTCCTGATTGTCCTTCGACATCTCGTCCCAGCACAGGTTGTCATATGTCGGGCCCGAGTACTTACGGAGCGTGATCATGCGGTTGTTCGGTATGCGGCCGAAGTACTTACAGAACACGAAGTCCTGATATGAGTACGGCGTGCGGCCCCACTTGTCGTTGCACATGATGTCAATAATGTTGGTGGCCGTCGGATTGGTCACCGACAGCACGTCGGACGAGGTTCCGTTGACGCCGCGCTTCATGTCCCTTATGTCATAGAACCGGCGCTGATCCCTGATATCGATCATGCGGTTCTCCTCCGCGTACGTACCGGTCGTGCTCGGATGCACCTTGCCGAGGCCGCCGTACAGACGGATGACCGAGTACGGGTTGACTATCGCCTGCGTACCGTAGAGGTTCGGGTTCTGCGCCAGCCTCTCGGCCTGGTCCTTGTACTTAGGCTGTGCGAATCCCTGCTTAGCCTTCTCGCCCATTGCAAGCTGCAGCATGTCCGAGAAGACAGACGATGCCATATTATTAGAGAACGGCATTACGACGCCGCCGTGCGTGAATCCGTCGGATCTGCCGAGACGGAGATCGAACGGTGTCTTGTCAGGCGGCGGAGGTGTAGACGCGGGTGTCGTAGTCTTGGTCCCGTTGTTGCCTTCTACCTCTTTGACGGCCTGATTGCCTGTAGATGAATCCGCAGATGACGGATAATTAGCCTGTTTGTCATTGGCGTATTCATTATTGAATTCCTGACCGTCTTCATCAGAAGTCTTCTCATCCGCCTGTGCCGCAAGGGCCTCTGCCGACTTGGTCCTGTTACTCGCGTTCTTATCCGTAAGGGCCTCCATCCTGACATTGAACAGATCCCTTTCGGACGATGTCATCTCAGAGCTCCATACAGCGTTATAGCCGGACAGTATCTGGCTTATCTTGCCGGAGACGTCCTGTCCCTGTGACGCAAGGCGCTCAGTCTCTTCAATCAATGATGTCAGTTCACCGTTTATCATATTCCTGTCAGATTATCTTTGCTGTCCGATATAAGGCGAGTCATTGGGAATGTCGGCCTGGTCGCTGACTATAGCCCTCGACGCATTCGTCACGGTTATATTGGTGAGATCCCTCCTCACGGTCTGCTCATCCTCGGTACCGTCCGCACTGTAATACCTGATGTTCGTCAGGTCGGCCGGCGACGCCGTGATATACATCGTGTCGGCCTGCCATGCCGAGCGGAGCTTGCCGAGCGCCGTGCCGGATACGGACAGCTTGTCACCGGACTTCTGATCCTCCCTCATAATCCACACCTTCGACTGCGGGCCTATCAGTATCGCGAGTCCGAACCATTCATTCGCCGGCATACCGCCCGGTACCGAGACGATGGCCTCGTCGTCGCCCGCCTTGACATAAACCGAGCCTGTGCCGACTATAGAGGCGTTGAACACGGTAGACGATCCATGGCGTCCCATCAGTACGGGAATGACAGACGCCCTGGTGGACCTGAGCGTACCGGCGTCCCAGTTGGTGATTCGTCTCTTCATACGGAGAGCATCGACCTGACTGAACGCGACGGCATACGTCCAGGTCTCGCCGGTCTCCTCACGGATAAGGCCGCTGACCGTACCGTGTATGTAGAAGTTGCCCTTGGACAGATCGATACCCTCGCCCTCGGCAGGCCTTGAATGTCCGGTCACGTCATAGACGATGGATGATCCCTCACGGCGCTGGTTGGACATAGTGACGGATTCGGTCTCCGTCACGGAGTGCATGCGTACCCATGCAGTCAGCAGACGGTACTCGCCCCTGGACACCTCGTCACCGGTCCGGTACACGACGGTCTCAGTCGCCTTCTCCATATTATAATATGATCTGGCGATATGGATGCCCGGCTGCTGCAGGAACACGTCCTCTATAACGACGGACCTCAGGTCGGCCGTCTTGAACACGTCCCTCTTGACGGTATTGTTGTTCATGTCGGTCTGCTCCGGATCCACGATATCCGCGACCTCCCTTGATATGTCGTCGCCGAACAGCTCCTCTACGCCGACGGTAAGGTCGTCGATGGTCTCATGCACGCCGTTCTCGCGCCTGATCGTACGCGGCGTGTATTTCTTCAGGTTGACCTTGTATCCGGTCTCACGTTCGCCGAATCCGTATATGACGGTAGACGTCGCGACCTCGAACAGGAGGTTCATCAGCTTGATGTAGACGATATCGCCCTTCTGCGGCATGACGTCGGGACCGAACGCGTTCTCCCAGGTCGTCTTGTCGACCTGTATCTCGAACGGCGCGTCATACTCGATGCCGAAATAGTCGATATTGAAGTTGCCGGGGTTGTAGTCCGAATTGGCCGCGACGACGCGCACGTCGACAGGGCATTCCACGTTATAGAGGGTATGCTCCTGGAATATGACGTCGCTCTGCCGCTCGACCGGCACGGCGCGCATCCATTGGACGTCTATGCCGACCATATTGGACACCGCCTGGTTTATGTTCAGTGCATTTTTGTAGAATGACTGAACCATGTCGTTTACATTGATGAATCCGCCTGTATCGGCCATTGCCGTATATCCGGTTTTATTTCCGGTTATTTATCGGATATACGAAAAAGGACCGCTTTCAGGCGGTCCTTTTATGGAATATTACCGAAATGAGCTTCGTGCCGGACGACACCGCTATTAAGCACCAGAAAAGCGGCCATGTGAACGTCACCAGCAGGAAGAAGGCGAAAAGCGCCTCCCTGATACTCTCTATATCCTGTGCAACAGGCAGGTCAGGCACGCCCGTCGGATGCTTGGCGAGCCATTTGCCGACTGAATAGGTCAGCATGCCTATTATGATATAGAGCATAAAAAACATCTCATATTATTTATCAGGTTTTCCGGCGATACTGTTCAGTAATAGGAAGCCTCGATCCGGACTGGACAGTCCTGAACGGAAAGGGACGCAGACCGGCCGGTCCATTCGAGAACTCGGGCTTAATGCCGTGAATCCTCGCGGACGTATCAGTATCAGGCACACCGGCCTCCCTGAGGACCTCGCCCACAGGCTTCTCCTCCTGTACGGGAGCCTCGGCCTCTGCAGGAATATCCTCACTCTTGCCGGGATGGAACTCGACATCGAGCGGAGGCTCGCCGGTCTGTTCGGGCAACGGCGGCATATCCTCTTCGGTTATGCTGTCAAGAGGACGCTGCTCATTATCGTCACCGAGCATATCCCAGAAATTGTCATTTACAGCCTCCTGAATTTCCGGATCGATCCCGGCCTCCTCTATGTGAGGTACCGGAAGGGGCTCGCGTTCATGCTCCGGCTCTGGCTCAGGCTCAGGCTCATGTTCAGGCGTCGATTCCGGTTCAGTATTATCTCCCTTGAATATAAGCTTGAGGTTGTTCGATACCATACTGGTCATGAGAAGGGCGACTATCGGAAGAAGCGCGCCGAGAATGATTGCGATGATGCTCTGTACGTCACCCTGAGGCGCATCCTCGATGAACCACCGCAGCATACTGTCATTGATGTACTTATAGAAGTCCGTACCGGACTCTATCATGTATTTGAATACCGAATAGACATTACCTATAATCTGTACGAACGTCAGGAATGTCATCAGTATCCACGGAACAACCGTCGACTTGTTCTCGGTCGTCAGTATGGAGAACAGGGTCAGCGCCAGGCCGACCTCGAAGGCGAAGCTCATCATGATACTGATCCACATCGGATTGCCGACGAGGCAGAACGCGATGCAGTGCCAGAACGAGATGAACGCCACCAGCAGGTAAAGCGCCGTGAAACTGATTATAAGTCCCCTGTAAAGGAATCTGCTGTTCATATTACTTCTTCTGCTTTACAGAAACGGTAATGTTCTTCTTGGCCTCGGAAATCTGGTTGACGGCCTCGCTTGTGATACGGAGCTGTTCCTCAAGACCCTTCTTCTCCGTAGCCGCGATATCAAGCTCATGCCTGAGCGTATCGATAGTGGCGTTACGGAGCGCGATGACCGAGTCACGGTCCTTGACGACCGAATCGGCAGCAAAGGCCTCCTTGAGCTCACGCTTCAGTTTCCTCTCACTCTTACAGGAACGCGTACATGTAATCAGGTTAAGGCACAAAAGCGCCACGATAACCCATATCAGTCTGTTCCCGGTACTCTTAATCTTCTCTGTCATAACTTAAATAGAATTTCACGTATTTATTTAACGCACGAAAAAAAGCAGGTCACCTGAGGCGACCTGCCGGTACTCAATACGTACGCACAATTACGGACCTATCGCCGGACATTCCACATACTCGTTGCAGGCCCGACCATTACGTCGATATTGGCCTTCGATGCGGCGACAGTCTCTATCCATTTCATCTGAATGAATTCATCAGTACTCATACGGAGCTCCTCCATATAGGCCCTGTCAGCCTTCGCGCGCTGGCGTTCGGCCTTCTCCTTGGCCAGATATGTGTCATACGCGCGCTCCTGTGTCTGCTTGGCCTGGATCTGGGCGGCCGTATTGTTCATCTCATCAAGCTGTTTCTTATTCGGGCTCGCCTTGCCCACGATAATTTGCTTGATCTCAACAGGGAACTCCGCGGCCTGATTCAGTTTCTTGGTATAGGCCTGCATGTCCTTCATGACATTCTCGTCGATATCATTCAGGATCTCACGGTTGGAGATAAGATCGAACGGACCGTACTGTGACACGTACTCACGGACGCGGTTCGTATAGACCTCCTTGATATTGGTGTCGAACCATTCTGTACCGTAGTTCTCCAGGAGCACGGGCGTCTTGCCCTTCTTAATCTGGGTGATGATGACCGTATGGAAGTCAAGCGGCGTATTATCGTTCGAGAACAGGTCGTCCAGATCCACCTGATGCTTGACGGGCACAATGGGCATGGTCACGCCGGAAGTCGACATCACGAACCATTCGGCACCGGTCGACACAGGCTGCATGACGGTTCCGCCCTTACCGAAGAACCAGGGCTTGGATACCGGCACGGTCTCCTCGCCGGGACCGGCCTTCAGACGGTGCATACACGATGTCATGGACATCATAATAACGGCCAGGGCCGTAAAATAAAGTAATTTTCTCATTGTCTGTTGTTTAAAAGGGTTTCTGTAATATTAAATCCCGCAGCCTCTGAAAGGTCACGGGATTTATTATGTTAAGTTCCTGGGAACTTCGGCATCTGCGGCATCTGCATCTTCGACATGTCAGGCATCTTGGGCATATTCCTCGAATAGTCAGGCATGCCGCGCTGCACCTTCTCAATCTGCGCCTGCTGCTCCTGGTTGCGTTTCTCAGACTCCTCATTACGGTCCTTGACCCATTTCTCGAATCTCTCGATTATCATCAGGAGCTCGAAGAAAGGCGTCCCGAGGATGTCAGCCCTGGACCAGCCGAGCTCCTTCATCATCAGGAACTCAATCTCTATCCAGAAGTTCCAGGGGACCTTGAAACACTGGGCAAGATTAATATTACAGGCTGTCGTCCACCGCAAACAGGAAGAGGCTTCTGAGTCCTCCTGAAAAGTTGAGCGGAGTGCTGTGCTCCTGGCCCTCCTTGTCTACATATGTGAACTTAGGCTCTATCGAGTCGGAGATGACGCGCTTGAACCATGCCAGAATAGAGTATTCGGCGATTCCGAAGTAGTCACAGCTCGCGATGAAGGCCGCGTATGAGTCGTCCGTCAGGCCGCGGTGATCCGGGATGAGCAGCGGGGCGATGGACAGGAAATCCTGGTTGAAGTTCTCACCGAGCTGCGTCTTGCGGCGCAGATATCCCTTAAGGAAGTTCGACACACCGGTACTCGGCATGAAGATATCGAGGGGCCTCTGGAGCTTGATCTCCTTGCCGCCGGTCGTCTTGAAGCTCTCGACGGTAAAGCACTTCTTGGAAGGATTGTAGTACTTCATGACACGCTCGTTGAACTTGACGAAGTCGATGTTGTCCTTGCGGAGAGGCATTTCCTCATTCTCGGAAAGCTTAATCATGAGCTCATTGGTGCCGTCAGGGAACGTGAAGTCGCGGACCGACATGATGATGAAGAAACGGTCGAGCTCCTTCAGATCGGACCATGTCATGACCTTGGACGTGTTCTTAACGGCGACACAGCGCTCCAGCATATAGTTGAGCGCGTTATCGATGTCCTGGAGCTCAGTCTCGTTGGTCATCGACCAGTGACGGATCTCGGCGCCAGTGGCCGCACGGATCCAGACCTCGGTACCCTCGGGATAGAACATGCCAGTCGTCGGCAGGGTATCCATGGGAACCTTGATGTAGCCGAGGCCGTTGCTCATCTTCTGCTCCTCAATCTGTTTCTTCTTCTGCTCCTGGGCCTCGGCGAGCTGCTGACCGTAGTTCTTCTGGGCCTGTTTCGGCGCCTGCTCGGCCTTAGGGGCCTGCTGGACCGGATCTATTCCGGGAATGGGCTGGGCCTCGAGGGTCTCAGCGTACTGACGCATCGCGTCGTTTCCGTTATTAGGATTAGGCATATGTGATTATGTCTGTTGTTTTTCGGTGCTATTTATTACAAGGGCCTAAAAAAGCCCCGTTATGAACGGCCAGATGGCGTCCCAGTGCTTGACGATGACAGTCCACGTGAACAGGGACAGTCCGATGATCCACAGGATCACGGCACGCCATATCTTCCAGTTGTCTATCACCAGGGGCCTGAACGTAAACGTGATGCCGTGACAACAGCTCGGTGTCCCGTTCTCATCTTCGAAATCATGGAACTGCGTTATCAGGTACTCGCCCCACATAAGCTCGGTGAACAGATATTCATGCTCCTGCATGGTAAGATCCCTCAGCAGCAGGGCTTTCTGACGGTCGTCAAGATAGTTCTCCTGTTCCTGTGACAACACACGCTGCAGGTATACGATATTGCCGCTCTTGCTGACCTTCAGCCCGAGCTGGCGGAACTTCGACTTTGGATCGGCCGCGAGCGCGAACATCTCCTTCCGGAACAGCCGGAAGTTCTTGACGTCGAGCCAGGCGGTCCTGAGCGCGTTCGCCAGCCATGAGATATGCCTCGCGGGCCAGTTATACCAATGTTTTTCTTTCATGCCTTATATATCGGTCACCATCCGGCAATACAGATCCTGTCAGAACCGTATTGCCGGACAGTATATCCGTAACTTTCTATTATGCTTTTGAGTTCTATCTTCTGGATCTCGTCCATATCAGGAAGCTCATTGTAATATACGGTACACTGCCTCAGCCCGAGGATACAGACCTCCTGTAGCTTCTCCCGCAGGATCTTACAGGCCTTGCCGTACCTGCATGACTTTATCTCCGCCTTCGTATCCGATACACTGGGCAGCAGCTTATGCCGTTCATTCTGTGCGGCCGATATCCTATCAGGGCTCCTGTTGTATCTGTCCTTGTTCATTACTGATATTGACTGTTGTCTTCGCCTGTATCTGCTGTATGAATATCAGGAGCTGCTGCTTCTGCGCGGTCGAGAAATCGTTGATATCATAGACATGGCCGTCATCGTCGATAATCGCATGCGGACATCTGTCACCGAGCCGCTCAAGCTTCTCTATCGTCTTTCCGGTACCCTTTATGACATACTTAATCTTCTGCAGCTCACTGCGGCCCCGGTTGACCTTCTTGTTGACCTCCTCGGCATCGGCCTTCATCTTCTCAATGGTCTGCGTCAGCTTCCTGCACTTGTCGGACTTCTCGGCACATGCAAGCATATCCCTGGTCGCATGACACAGAAGGAATGAATGGAGGAATGACTTAAGCGACTTCATATCGGCGAACACCTCCATATTGCCGTTTATACATGCGATGAATCCGGCCGACATGACCGGCGTCAGCACCTCAAGTTCACATGAAGGATCGAATCCCCTGTGGTCGGACACACGGATCTTGACACATCCGTTATACTTGAAATACCTCGAGACCGGCTCTTCCTGCCGGGTGACCTCGACGCATCCGTTATCAAGTAGCCAGTTACTCACGGCCGTCTTGTTCTTCTTGTTCCTGAGTTCATGTCTTGTCATCATTGCCTAATTTTTACATATATAGAACGCCGGCGCGTCCGTCAGGTCACGTCCGCGCCGGCAAAACCAGAGAGAATTGGCTTTATTTCACTTAGTGCGCCTTGGCAAGCCGTTCGCCGAGTTCGGCGCATTTTTCCTTGAGCATCCGGTCATCCGTATAGTTCGGAAGACCGAGCATGTCGCTGACAATCATACGGAGCTCGAACTCGTTCACATAAGGAGAGTCCACGTATGTCCTGACGAGATCCCGGATATCCTTGCCGTCAAACAGGTAGTCCTTGAAATGAACCGAGCCGTTCTTGTCGATATACCCTGACAGGCGCTTGGCGAGTTCTCCAAGCTTGGATTCAGATGCCCAGTCCTGGAAATCGTCACAGAAGTTCCACGAATGATCGTCCGCATAACTCAGACAGTCATCGAAATCAGGCTCTATGACGTCGAACGCGTCCTCCGTCGACATGCCGCACAGCCAGCGCTTGCCCTCCGCCTCGGTCAGACGGTCGAGATCCTCGATATTGTCAATCAGGACGTCGTCATCGATATTAAGTTCCTTCTTAAGGAATTTGACGACATCCTCACAGGTCAGTTCGTCATTGTCAATCGAGCTCTTCAGCAGGCAGAGAATACTGTCTTTAAGTTCTTTGTCCATATGTTAAATCCGTTTATTTCCATTTCATACGGGTGGAACTGTCGAAATCGGCAGAGAACGCCTCGTCCCATGTCACCGTGAACAGATCCTCGAGCGAATTCCTATAGAACGCCGACGGAATGTCAGGCGACTTAATCTCGACGGTAAAGCCGCCCTGCTTACATATCTTGATATCGCCGTATTTCCATGACTTATAGTCGATGATACCGTCGCTGACCTCGAACCTGGTGAACCTGAAGTCCACAGGACGCAAGCCCCGGCCGGTCGGAGAAGACGACTCTTTGACATATATGCGAAGCGATTTCTCAAGCTGTCTGTATGTAAGCACTGTACCGCTCGGGCACTTGACGAGATTATCCGCCAGACAAACAAAACCCGGTATATACAGTATAATCCTGGTAATACCGCCATTGTTGTTCTTAGGATAGTCCCGCAGACAGAGGATCCTTGAAGCTTTGCCGTTTTTCTGCGGTGAGTTATTCGCCTTATTCGCCCTGTCACAGAGGCATCTCTGGAACTCGTCACGCTTCTGCACAGCCTTGTTATAGGCATTGACATAGGGAGTGATTGACGACGTGAACCTGGTACCGAATCCCATGACGATAAGGTTCGGCTGGTATTCAATACCGTATGTCGAGCAGTCGAGCCTCGACATGGTCCACCTGGTATTCATCAGCGGACCGCCCACCTGCTTGCACACGAATGCGTAGATGGGATCGCCGAGCTTTTTGACGATACTGAACTCACGCTCAGGCATTGTGAAACCGTCAAGCTCGCGTCCGCGGATGATATAGGACTTACCCTCCTTAATCTGGTCCGTATCGACCACCTTGCCGTTCCTGGCGTCATTCAGCACGCCGAGCTTGCTGTCTATAGCCTTATTCAGTTCAGCAAGCTCACGGGCGTCTATGACATCCTGCGTCAGATAGTCCTCGTCATAGAGATCGCTTTCGGCACGGAGCGAGTTAAGAGGGTAGAAATCAAACAGCTCCATATGCCGTGCATACTCCGGTATGCCCCGGAGCGACATATCCCCGAGTGTCCGGCGCTCCGTGAAACGGTGGAAGGTCCTTAAACCATCCGGACCGTTCACGACGGCGGACGCCTTGAAGTTGTCATATCCGTATTCTATATCGTACTTCGGCATATGAATACGGCGGTTTAGTCAGAAAATCCTTTGGCGGGCTCTGCGGCCTGTTCAATCTCCTTAAGCGTCTCAGGCGGCTCCTGGAGCGACGCGATCTGGTCGAACTCGGCCGACATGCCGGACAGGTTGTCAACAAGCTGCTGTGACAGCTGCTGAAGCTGCTCATTGGCCTCGCGGCGCTTACGCATGCCCTCTTCATGGATCTGGCGCACCTGCTGTACGGTCTCGATGAGATCCTGCTGCGTCTTGCGGAGCGTCTCAGTATCGATAATGGCACGCTCGTTCTCCTTCGCGACGGCAATGGAGTTCTGCTTGAGCATCTTGGCCTCGCGCTCAAGGAGCTCGTTCGTGGCGTCCGTGATCTTCTTCTGAGCCTCAATGCTGTTCTTCTGGTCGGCAAGGGCCACGGCGAGAGAGATCTGGGACTTCCAGAGCGGGATGGTCGTAGTACTGATATTCGCGGCCTTCTCCGCAATGGAATGGTTGTTCTCCTGTACGGCCTGGATCTGGAGCAGGTTCTGCTGGAGCACGTACTTCACGCGGCCCAGGTCGTCAATCTTCTTGTCAAGGCGGTTGATGAAGCCGAGGTACGCGTTGCGCTCGTGGATCTCGATGCCGTCCTCCGAGGTCTCCCTGGCCTGCAGCTCGCTGTAAACCTCATAGAGCTTCTCTTTGCCCGCGTCGACGAGCACACCGATCTGCTCGATATAGCTGAGGTTATTGTCATACATCTCCTGCAGTGTAGTATTGTCACGCATGGCGATGATCTTGGTGTCCATGATCTTCTTCTCGATGTCCTCGAGGTTCTCCTTGACGGTGTCATACTTGATCAGGGACTGCTCGACTGTCTTCACGAGCGAGCGGAGCACGGGCACCTTGCGCATGAACCGCTTGATGCCGTTCATAGTGCCTGCATCGGTGATCTCCTCGATGTCGATCATGTTGAGCTCTGAGAGCAGATTGGTCACCAGGTCGCCGATATCGCCGGCCTTGGATGCACGGGCGTTGGCGATCATGCCGTCGGCATTCGAGCTCATGACCTTCTGAAGTTCAGAACCGTAGTTGATAACTGAGTTCATGTCGGTGACCGACAAGGTAGAGCCTACACGGACCAGCATGTCCTTACGCTCCTTGGTAAGCTTGGAGGGTTTGAAATTCTTGAGATTCGCCGGAACCTGAAGTCCGGCGGTCTCCTTCAACTGTGTCTCGACGGCGGGAAGATCCTGAATTTCCGCCTTCTTTCTTTTTCTTTCAGCCATATTATTCTCTCTTTAAAAGTTATACATGCTTGGATTTATCGTAAATCTCCCATATTATTCTCTCTTTAAAGGTTATGCACGCTTGAGTTTTTCGTAAATCTGCTGAGGCGTATCCAGGACCTTGAGCTCTTCAGGAGAATCCATACCCGGCCCGATCCATTTGAGTCTCGTGTACATTGAACCGTTGTTATTTTTATACCGGATCGCCGACAGAAAGAAATCGGCGTTGATACAGGCGGGATATTCCTCGATATCCGTCACTATAATATAGCGGGGCTTTCTGTTCATACCCCGCTATTTCACCGAAGGCGTGTTGTTGATGATCTTGAGGATCTCATCAGGTGTCTCCTTCACAAGATCACACTGATTCTCAGGCATAAGATAGACCGCGGTGCAGTTATGCTCGAACTCCATACCGATATCGACGATATAGTCGGCGTTTACAACCAACGGAGACTCTACGGTGTTCGTTACCTGGCCGTCGCTTCCCACCGGGAAGTCGAGCA